>Ga0315280_10000157_pt1 | contig 126979 bp, 142 predicted proteins | sample YL17G06_40_MG_FD_203697 | JGI IMG/M metagenome (GOLD analysis project Ga0315280, IMG submission 203697) | Sediment microbial communities from Yellowstone Lake, YNP, Wyoming, USA - YL17G06_40 | ecosystem: Environmental > Aquatic > Freshwater > Lake > Sediment | place: USA: Wyoming | collected... | reverse complement strand
TTGTTGGGGGGGGGGCCCGCGCGTTTTGGGGCGCCCCACGCCAGCGGGTAGAACATTGTTCGGTATGCCCTCCGCCGCTACTGCGGCGTCTAAAGGCTGTAAAAGCTCTGGTGGTGACTCAACCAACATTTATTTATTACAGCGGCGAGAGGTACTTAAACGATGTCCCGGAGGCCCAGCTTCCCTGGCTGTATCGAACGGGCTCTTTTCTAAAAAGCGGCCTCAAACCGGCAGCTAGCTCGGATTGCCCGGTGGTGCCTTGTAATCCTCTGGTTGGAGTTTATGCTGCGGTCACGAGGAAGACTGAAAGCGGCCAGGTCATTTCCCCGGAACAGGCCGTATCTCCCGAGGAGGCGCTAAGGATGTATACGCTCGCCGGAGCCTATGCCTCGTTTGAGGAACAGATCAAGGGGAGCATTGAGGTCGGTAAGCTGGCTGATATGGTGCTCTTGAGCGCTGACCCCACTGGCGTAGCTCCCGAGCGGATAAAAGATATCCAGGTGGAGAAGACCATTTTGGGCGGCAAGGTTGTCTGGGAGCGCTAGCCTGTATTACAGGTAGCTGTAAAGCACTTGGCCGATGATCTGCAGGATGACGATGGCAACTATGGGCGTTATATCCATCATCCCTATCAAAGGGATAATTCTGCGCAGCGGGGCCAGGATTGGGTTGGTTATTTGACGGAAGACTTGATATAGGCTGATAATGAATCTGTTTCTGGGAGAAACCATAACTATCCAGGATAGTATGGCGTTGAAGAAAACAGCGAAGGTGAGCACCTGACAAATTAGCCAGATTGCATAAATGAAAGTCCTCATTTGCTGCTCTGACCTCCCAGCCGTTGCGCCTTCTCATAGGCAGCGATCACCGCTTGCGCAAGGATGGCACGCACTCCGCCCTCCTCCAGGCGAAGCAGGCCCTCTGCGGTAGTTCCCCCTGGAGAGGTAACCATGTTCTTCAGCTCTGCAGGGTGCTTCCCTGTCTCGCGGCTCATATGGGCAGAGCCGAGCACCGTTTGGGTGACTAGCTCCTCTGCCAGCTTCCGAGGCAGGCCGATATGCACCGCCGCATCGGTGAGCGCCTCCATTATCAGGAAGATATAAGCGGGGCCGCTGCCGCTTATCGCTGTCGCCATATCGATATACTTCTCATCCTGGACGTATATCTCCCTGCCCGTCGCCTTCAGAATGCTCTGCGCTATATCTTTCCGAGCCTGGCTCACGGCGCTGGTGGCAGTCCACACGCTGATACCCTGGCCGACCTGAGCCGGAGTGTTGGGCATCACGCGGACAATGGCGTCATGTTTCAACCCTTTGGTGAGTGTTTCCAGGCTTGCACCCGCAACTATAGAGAGCACCAGTTGCCCTTCTTTCAATGTACCCATCAGGTCATTCAGCACCTTGTGCAGAGTCTGGGGCTTGATAGAGAGAACGATGACATCGCTGACCTTGGCAGCGCTGCGGCAATCCGCAGTATGGCTGACTTTGTATTTTTTCCCTATGGCAGCAAGGCGTACCGGGTCGACATCGCAGGCTAGGATGGCGTCCCTTCCTATTGTCTTTTGCTTAATGAGGGCTGAGACCATCGCCTCGCCCATAACGCCGACGCCTATAAATGCGACTTTCATCATCTTCTCCTTAAGCCCTGCTTCTCTCACCGAAAATGGCTCGCCCGATCCTTACCAATGTTGCCCCTTCCTCGATAGCAATCTCGAAGTCATCGCTCATCCCCATGGAAAGGTGCTTTAGTCCCAGAGCATCCCTTAGTTGCCGCAGTTGGCGGAAAACGGGTCGTACCTCTTCCGCATCCTCTACCCAGGGCGCGATAGTCATCAATCCCTGGACTTCGAGGTTGGACAGCTTCCCGATTTGTTTCACTGCCTGCTCGACCTCAGATAACATGAAGCCGCCCTTAGTCGCCTCGGCCGAGACATTGACCTGTATAAGAATAGGCAGCCTCTTCAGGCTGCAATCGTTCAGAATTTCTGCTAGCTTGAGCGAATCGACGCTATGGATTATATCAAAAATGGCAGCCGCTGTCTTGGCTTTGTTGGTTTGAAGGTGACCGACCATGTGCCAGGTGATGTCAGGCTCTAATCTTTGAAGCTGCTCTATCTTAGGTTTGGCCTCCTGGACTCTGCTCTCACCGAAGTTCCTGATTCCTGCGTGGAATGCAGCTTCGATGGCGTCAGCCTGCACAGTCTTGCTCACCGCGACCAGCGTGACCTCATCGGGCGAGTGTCCTGCCCTCTGGCAAGCCCTGGCGATGCGCTGCTGCAAATTTTGGAGGTTCTGCTCAATGGTCATTGGGTTAGCTTTTTATTGGGTAGCCTGCAGCATCCGCTCCAATCTACCCGTGATGAACAGGTTTTGGCTCTAGTATAGCAGATGTGAAGTAGGTGTAGAGCGGTAGAACAGAATCTGCTGGGATTGTTGATAAATAGCTCTGGAGTATTTACGGGCGTAGGGGCACAGTGCACTGTGCCCCTACACGTTTGTACTATGTTACAGGTATCTCTTACGCTCCCTCAGCTTATTTTCGTAATCTCACGTACCTTTGTTTTAGTCTTCCTTCGACATAAGAAGTTCGTAATAATAATTAATATCGCGCTGGCTGCAAAGCCAATCAATGCCCCGAGTAAATCTCGACCACCGCCAAAATACCCAATAGTAGTAGCCACCATGACAATCGAAATATCGATTGTTATTGCTACTCTAATATCCTTCTTCCTTTTGTTTAGCTCTTCCCAAGATTCTCTGAGAAGGTTTGCCAAATCGAACTCTTTTATTTCTATAGTCTCGTTACTAACTTTTACCAATTTTCTATCCGTTTTGCCGCAATATGGGCATGGCCCTGTGTGACTTGAATCCAACTCCTTGCCACATTGGCATTTGACCTTATCACTATCAACCACCTCGAGCCTCCTCTTTTGTTAAGCGATAGCAATATCCTAGCACACCCCGCACTTGTGGCATTCCTCTGGTGGGCAGGATTGAGTCTCAATGCTATGGCGTGACTTAGCCAGCTCCTTTTTGAGGTAGTCGGATGTAACGCCGGAATCCAGCACAGACCAGGGCAGTGGCTCGTGGGACGGTATCTCGCGGTGTGCGTAATAGAAGGCGTTTAGATTGCATTCCTTCAGCGCCCTGCGCCAGGCTGCCAGAGAATTGCGCTGCATCTTAGCCAATACATCACCTAACTTAGCATCGCCTCTTGCAAGCACTCCCTGAACCAGGCTCCAGCCCACGCTTTCAGCCCTGACCTCTATGCCGCTCCTGACAAGGGCGTTCTTGACTCTATTTACACGCTCGTTGAGCGCATCCTCAGGTGCCATCGCCAGCCATTGGAACGGTGTGCCCGCTTTGGGCACGAAAGGCTCTATCGTGATGGCGATGCGACTCACTGTCTCCTGTACGCGCTTCTTCAAATTGAGCGTCAGTTTGATCAGCTCATCTATATCGGCGTCGGTCTCGGTGGGCAGGCCTATCATGAAGTAGAGCTTGACCTGCCTTATGCCAAGCTCGGCAATCTTGTCAACAGCTTCGATGATATCACTCTCCGTTATGCACTTGTTGATGGTTTGGCGTAATCTCTCCGAGCCTGCCTCGGGTGCCAGAGTTATGGTCTGTGCCCCGCTTTTAGCCAGCGCATGTAGAAGTGCTTGGGAGAAGGGGCGAAACCTGAGTGAGCTGACCGAAATCTCAGCATCCATGCGGTGCAGCCGGTAGGCAAGCTCGCCTACCTCGGGATGGTCTGAAACGGCAGCCGCCAGCAGCCCTATTCGATTCGTATACTCCAAGCCTTTTTCAGCTTGAGCCAGCAGGCTGCCCAGCGGGCGGAAGCGGAAAGGTCGAAACTGGAAACCGGCGAGGCAGAAGCGGCAGCCCCAGCCGCAGCCTCGAGCTATCTCGATGAGGTACATATTGGCGAACTCTGTATCCGGCGTCAGAATCACAGAAGTCGTGGCTACCGAGTCGAGGTCTTTGAGCCATTGCCGCTTCACTGATTTGCCATCGCAGTATGAGGGCACGTACACCCCGGGCAAGGAAGCTAGCTCCTTGAGCAGTTCGTCCTTTTTACCTTCGATGCCCTCGGTCAAGGCGTCAATAAAGACGGGCAGGATAGACTCTCCCTCCCCTATGGCGAAGCAGTCGAAAAACGGCGACAGGGGCATGGGATTAGCGGTGATGCAAGGTCCTCCAGCAATGACCAGGGGATGGCTTTCATTTCGGTCAGCGGCTAAGATAGGGATGCCGCTGGCTTTGAGCACTTGAACCACATTGAAATAGTCCAGCTCGTAGGATATAGAGAAGGCGAGCACGTCGAAGTCGGGAAGAGGTCGCTGCGATTCCAGGCTGATAGGTGATTCTATTTTAACTCTCTTGGGTTCCCAGAATACGCGCTCGCAGACTATGTTTTTGTAGCTATTGAGGAGGCCGTAGATGGTCTGGAATCCCAGGCTGGACATACCGACATAGTAGGAGTTGGGGTAGATGAGCGCGATGTGAATCTTGCCGCCCCAGTCCTTGCAGATAGTGCCACGTTCTTCCTCAAGCCTTTGTCTGGCCTCTTTGACTGCTTGCCATGTCATTTGGCATTCACATTGCTAGCACTTCGTATATCCGCAAGCCGGGCAAATCAGGCAGCCTTCTTGATATACTAGCAGGCTGGCGCACTCGGGACATTGTCCTGCGAGGTTTCTGATGGCTGACACCATCGTGGATTTGGGATTGTCTTTAGTAGCAGCTTTGGCTTCGGCCACACCAAGGCTGTTATTTTTGTGCCTCTCCAGCACGCCGGCGATAGCATCAGCACAGGAGAGTGTAGCATGTCCCTTGTCCCAGGCAATAGACGGGCACCTGATGCCCTTCAACTGCTTGATCACAGATTCTATGTCAACGCCGGACCTCAACGCTGTGGAAATCAGCCTGCCGATGGCCTCAAGCTGGGCCGAGGCGCAGCCACCTGTCTTCCCTAGTGTGCAGAATAGCTCGTACAACGCACCTCTATCATCTGTGTTCACCGTGACATAGAGGTTGCCGCAGCCGGTAGCCACCTTCTCGGTGAAACCCCTGGTGATGGCGGGCCGCTCCCTGGGGACTAGCTTGGCCTCCTCGACTGATTTTGCTTTGTCCTCAGCTTTGGTCTTGCTGATGCTCAAGACCTGACTCTCACGGCTCCTGTCCCTGTATATCGTTATACCTTTGCAGCCCTCTTTATAAGCCAGCATATAGACTCGAGCCACATCCTCCCTGGTGGCACCGTGCGGGAAGTTGACGGTCTTGGAGACAGCGTTATTAGTCTCCTTTTGGAAGGCTGCCTGCATCCTGACGTGCCATTCTGGCGCGATTTCGTGGGCCGTGACGAATAATTTTTTAAACTTCTCAGGAACCCCCTTGATATCATGTAGTCTACCTTTTAACGCCACCTCTTGCATCAGCTCTTTGGAATAGAAACCTTCTCTCTGCGCTATCTCTTCGAACAGCGGATTCACCTCTATTAGCTGAGTGCCTTCTAGTATAGTGCGGGTGTAGCTCAGGGCAAACAGGGGCTCGATGCCGCTGGAGCAGCCGGCAATTATGCTCAGGGTGCCGGTAGGAGCGATTGTGGTCCTGGTGGCATTTCTCACCCTGAGGCCACCGGGCTTGTCATCATAGCGGCTGCCTTCGAAAGCGGGGAATACGCCCTTTTCCTCGGCAAGCTCTACGGACGCCTTCGCGGCTTTCCCTTGGATGGATTTCATTATGTCCCGGGCCTTTTCAAGCGCATCTTCGGAATCATAGGGTATCCCCAACATGATGAGGAGGTCGGCAAATCCCATCACACCCAGGCCGATTTTCCTGGTGCGCTTGGTCATCTCCCCGATCTTGGGCAGGGGGAACTTGTTGACATCGATGACATTGTCCAGGAACCTGACAGCCATCCTTACCGTCTGTTCCAATTTGACATAATCTACATCTTTAATGTTGTCTTTCTCAGCTACCATTTTCGATAGGTTGATCGATCCGAGGTTGCACGACTCATAGGGCAGCAGGGGTTGTTCGCCACAGGGGTTGGTGCTTTCTATATAATCACCCAAGTCCTTAGTTGGGTTATCCTGATTTATGCGGTCGATGAATATGATGCCTGGCTCTCCGTTCTTCCACGCCATATCCACGATGCAGTTGAAAACCTCTTCAGCGTTCCGTTTTTCCACTACCTCCCCGGTGCGCGGGTTTTTCAGTTCGTAGTCCCCGCCGTTCTCCACCGCTTTCATGAACTTTTCGCTTATAGCCACCGAGATGTTGAAGTTGGTAAGGGAGGTATTGTCCTCCTTGGCAGTGATGAACTTCATGATGTCGGGATGGTCAACGTTCAAGATAGCCATATTAGCCCCCCGCCGCTTGCCTCCCTGCTTGATGACATCGGTGGCGGCGTCGAATGCTTTCATGAAAGATACGGGCCCGCTGGCTACGCCTCCGGTGGAGCCTACCAGGTCTCCTTCGGGGCGAAGGCGGGAGAAGGAGAAGCCGGTGCCGCCTCCACTCTTGTGGATGAGCGCAGTGTATTTCAGGGTATCGAAGATGGAGCTCATAGAGTCTTCTATGGGCAGCACGAAGCACGCCGAAAGCTGTCCCAACTCGCGTCCAGCGTTCATCAGGGTGGGCGAGTTCATCAGGGTGGGCGAGTTGGGCAGGAACTCCATGTTTAGCATCGCCTGATAGAACTCCTCTTCCCTGGCTTTGATGTCGGCTTTAGGGTTATACAGCAAGTCTGCTGCGGCGATATGATGGGCCACTCGGCGGAACATATTCTCGACGGTCTCTATCACTTTCCCTTTGTTATCCTTGATTAAGTATCTTTTCTCCAGAACCGTCATAGCATTCTGCGATATCATGGGTCTAGCTTCTTTAATTCCTGTTGTCACGACTGTAATCCTCTTGCTCTCATCAGTAGGTTTTGTCTCTTTCTTCTTTTCTTCTCTTTGCTCGTTGGGAATATCCCCAGATTTTCTCTCAGTAAGTATATTCCTTACCATGAATTCAATTTCTGTCTCTTCGACAGGTTTTTTTATTTGTGGAGTCAGATGCTCCCATCCAGGTAAGGTAGGAACGCGCTCTAAACGGTTGATGACTTCGTCGGTAAGCCTTTCTATCAGTCCCCTGTCTGAGAAACCTTGGGATTCGGCTGCGGCGAAAACTGCACGGGCGATCTTATTGCGCCGCACACGCTCGGCTTTATGATGATCGTTGTTGCCCGTAGCCATATCTATCTCCCTCTAACCTAATAATAATGCTTCAACTATGATTTGATTCTCTATTGATCTAGAAATACTAAAGATAGTACCCATCTAGTGTTGTCTTGGCCGAAGCCCTTAGATTCCATGCAACAACGTTTTCTCGTTTTATCAATCTCAAGATATCTGAAAGACTCGAACGTCTTGTTACTTTTGTAAGCTTTGAGTAATGGAGAAGGGTCTCTGACATACGTTTGCTTTGCAGGTTCCTTCGTCTTGCGTTGTATAAATCCTTGGGACCTACTTCTTTGCCAACGATTCCATCTAATAATACGGCAGCGCTCAGGGCTGATTTCTTGCACCCTGATTGCCGCAGCTGGGATTGATACCTTGAAAATATGTGCTAGGCGTTCTATTGAATCAATAGAAAGACCAAAATCTGCAAGATATTTACTGAAAATCGGCATCGGCATAAGAAGCTCCGCGGCAGCAACATTGCATAGACGTTCCTTCTCGTCTCCTTGAATCCCTGTCCCACCCCGCCATTCCGTATTCTTGGGAGAGAATTGTTTGTCTAGTTCGTCTAGAAAGATATGACCTATCTCATGAGCGCATGAAAAATTGCGCCTAACTTCATGGTGGTTTACGTTGACTTTTATGACATAGCCGTCCTCGCATCTCATTAATATACCATCTATTTCGCCAATATCGGCACATATAACATCTTTGACTCCAACATGGGAAGCAAGATCTCTTGCTAGAAAAGGAGGGGCCTCTTGCCTCCTAAATATGCTCAGTTGATTCACCAATTCTCTTGCGCGTTTAATCACAAATTCAGTAGCCTGTATCGCATTTGGAGGCAATAGCGATCCTTGGCTGTTTTGCATGTTATTCATGCTAGAGTCAATATTCATCAAGAGCTCCTTAGTTTGATAGCAGTTAAAATCTAGATTGATAGGAGAGATCCCTTCGCAGAAGCGAATCAAGATCTTCGTCAGTCAGAGCTTCCCTCCTCTCCCAGACAGACTTTTCTGTCTTATCTGCTCTACCTTCGGTGTCCAAACCAAGAGCGACAACATATTTCTGTTTTACAGGGCGGGTCCAGTGCGTTCTCCCTTCAATTTGGTCTTGTACCCGGCTTGGTGCATGTCCCAATTGTTTAGCAAGTTCCTTTGTGGACATCCCCTTCTCCCGCAGCGATTCGCGCACACCTCGGGCTATTTCCTTGTCGTTTTGGCTGACCTCCTCTTTCATCTTCTCCTCCTATCAGCGAGCCTAATTCTATGACTCTTGGCTATTGTTTTGAGCTTCCCATCTGGAATTAACGGAAGCTGGCTGGCGACGTCTTTGGCGGCGATGAGGGTATCCACCTCTTGCTTGAGGCTGGAGATATCGGCGAAATCGCGGTAGACGCTGGCGAAGCGAATATAAGCGATATGGTCTAGCTGCTTCAGCTTCTCCATCACAATCCCCCCCACCACTGAGCTGGCTATCTCAACCTTGCCCAGGCTGTGCAGCTCGTTTTCCACATCATCCACCAGCTTTTCGATGGCTCCTGTAGGCAGGGGGCGCTTCTCGCAGGCCTTCCGGATGCCAGTTGTCAGCTTCTCCCGGCTATACTCCTCTCGGCGCTTGTCTTTTTTGATGATAACCAGGTTGCTGGTCTGTATCCTCTCGTGTGTGGTGAACCTGAGCCCGCAGCCGAGACACTCACGGCGGCGGCGTATGGTATCGTTTACATCGCGAGAGTCAGTCACCTTGGAATCTATATAGCCACAAAAAGGACACTTCATAGAGATACCTCACCTACCCAACATATTGTGGCGCAAACCAAAGGTAGCACAACATGTAGATGTTGTCAAGGGGTTTTTGCGGGTTTTTCCTGGGGTACTTTCGGCCTGTGGGCACCCTTTTTAGCTTTGCTTACGCCGTATGGGTAACCAGCTAAAGAGCTTGCCGAAATCGCCGTTTTCCCATGATACCAGCAGTTGGCCGGCGATGAACAGCGAGCTGTAGGTGCTGGCAATAACGCCTACGATCAGCGCCAGCATGAAGTTGTGTATAGTCGATCCGCCGAAGGCGTACAAGGCAAAGAGAGTAAACAATACGGTCAAGCTGGTGTTTATCGACCTGGTTATGGTCTCAGTGATGCCCATATTCACCCTGGTGGCTAGGTCGAAGCGGCTTTCCACGACCTTGCTCTCTCGAAGGCGGTCGAACACCACGATGACATTGTTCACACCGAAGCCGATTATGGTCAGTATTGCGATGATGAACATGGAGTCAACTTCTATCCTGAAGATGGCGAAAACTGCCAGCATTATGAGGACGTCATGTAATAGAGCCACAATAGCGCATGTTCCATAGCGGAAGGGACTGGCCAGTTTGCGGAAGGCCCAGGCCATATAAAGCAGAATCGCCACAGCAGCCGCTATTATAGCGTAGATATTATATTTAACACGCTGCCCGGAGACATCAGGAGAGATCGTAGCGAAGTCCAGGTAATCCATGGGACCGAATTTCTGCTGCAGATCTTGCTGTATTTGTGCCTTTTGCTCTGTAGATACTGGCTGTGTCCTTACAAGATATGAATCGAGAGTTGTTTGATTGATGGTAGCGCCTGTGTATCCCAAATTCGTCAGTTCGTTGCTCAAATCGCTTGGCGCTATAGGCTTCCCGAATATCAGCGCGAGCGTTGTGTTGCCCGATGTTACGTTGCCCAGCGTCTCATTACCCAGCGTCGTATTACCTTGGGTCTGGTTACCTGATGTCGCATTCCCTACCACACCGAATTCGGCAATCCTGACCGTTGTACTAAATTTTGTTTGCAGGTTGTTGACCAGTTGCTCTTCCTGGAGGTCCTTTTCGCTTTGCACGGTGGACAGCGCTAAACCTTGAACCACGAAGGCATCTTGGGCACTGCGCTGGATTATGGCGTTGGGATATCCCAGATCAGCCAAAGAAGTCCTGAGATTCCCCTGATCAACATGACTCTCGAAGACTATGGTCATGGTGGTGCCGCTGCTGAATTCGATACCCAGATTAAGTCTGGATATTGACAGAGCGATTATGCCGGCGACAATGATCAGCCCTGATAGCAGAAAGAACCATTTCCTTTTGCTTACAAAGTCTAACAACTATTCTTGCTCCTTGGCCTTTGATGTCTGCGCGGGCTTTGGCACGCCAAAAAGAGGGGGGTTATTCCCTACGTTCGTTCCGACAAGAAGACGCATGAACGTTCTGGTGATAGTTATGGCGCTGAACATACTGAGCGCCACGCCAATGCCGAGGGTGAGCGCAAATCCCTGCATCCGGGGCTCTACTAAAGAGCTTCCCACCCAGTATAGGATAATGCAGGCGATAATAGTGGTTATGTTGCTGTCACGAATAGCAGGCCAGGCGCGGTTGAAGCCGGTTTCCACTGCCACGCCAAGGGTTCGCCCTGCTCTTAGCTCTTCCTTCAATCTCTCGAAAATGAGCACATTGGCGTCTACCGCCATGCCGACGGATAGTATGAAACCTGCGATGCCAGGCAGTGTCAGTGTTACCGGTATCAGTTTGAACAATGCCAGCATCAATGTGCCGTAGATAATTAAAGCCACGCCGGCCAGTGCGCCGGGGAGGCGGTAATAAATTACCATGAATGCTATCACCAGGATAAGGCCTACCATTCCGGCAATAAGGCTCTTTCTTATCGAATCAGCGCCCAGGGTAGGGTCTACGGTCGTGCGTTCAATGGGCCCATTGAGTGAGACAGGCAGAGCACCTGCATTGAGCAGGATCGCCAGGTTATTTGCCTCATTCAGCGGGATATTCTCGATGACCCCGCTGGCCCCGATCTGAGATTTGACTGTCGGGCTGGAGATTAGCTGATTGTCAAGGAAAATGCCCAACGGCTTGCCCACAAGACGGCCTGTGATCTCTGAGAATAATGTTGCCCCCTCGCTGTTGAATTCGAAGGCTACCTCGGGCGCATTGGTGTTTGGTGCGAAGACGACCTTGGCATTTCTCTTGAGATATTGGCCGGTGAGTGCCACCTCTCGCCCATTGAGTACACCTGTAGCTGGTATCCAGATAAGATTGCCGCTTTCATCCTTGATAGGGTTTCCACTGCTGTCATACTCTAGTTCTCTGAAGTCAAGTTGTGCAGTCGAGCCGATGAGGCTGATTGCTGCCTCTACATCCCTGACGCCTGGGAGTTGCACCACGATTTGGTCAGAACCCAGCTTTTGCACAGTTGCCTCAGAAACTCCGTAGACATCGACTCTCCTGGTGATAATTTCTATTGCGCTCTGCATGTCCTCTGCTGTTGGTGTCTCGTTACCGAGACGGGCCTCGTAGACAAGGCGGGTGCCGCCGCTCAAATCCAGGCCCAGCCTCATTCCCAGGGTGTTGTTTCCGGGGTTACCACCAGTTATGCTGGGCGCATTCCTGACCAGCACTTCAGCTATTGCCAGAGCAAATAGGATTACGATGAGAACGAGTATAATTGAATTCCTACGGTTCACTAATTTCTCCCAATCGTTTTGCTGCGAAGTCGAGGGCTTCCTCAGCGGTCTGTATCTCACCCACAGCCTGGGCTTCCCGCACCATCTCCAGAAGTTGGCCGATTTGAGGGCCCGGGCTCAATCCTAACTTCTCTATCAAGATGTGCCCATCTATCAACTTAGGTGGCATGACTGTGGCTTTCTCCTCGAACCACTTGGAGAGGATATATTGCGTTACCTCTGCATGTTTGCGCCACTGGTCGAGATCGAGCGTAGGTCCTCGGGCTGCCAGGTGGTCTGCCAGGCCCAGGAATAGGGTATCTATGCCTACATCTGCAGTGTCCCTGAAATATTTATAGATTGCACGACGTGAGGGCACATCTTCTGACAGTAGATATCCAGGGCGCAGGTGGTTCTCTATCATCAATTGCACCAATTTTATCTCACGGTTGCTGAACCTTAAACGTTCCATGATTTGCACAGCCATCGCAGAGCCTTCTTTGGCATGGCCTAAAAAGCGCATCCGCCCACTTTGCTCTATTGTTTTTGCCGCTGGCTTACCGATATCGTGGAGCAGCGCTGCCAGCTTCAATAGAACCTTTCTGGTCCGTCCCCCGGCGCTTTCCTGGTCAAAGTACTGAGCGATGTCTGGTGACCAGGGTACCAGAGTAATTAGCTTATCTTCCTTATTGTTATCTTGCTCTCTGAGCAACCGTTCCACACAGGCAACCGTTTCCAAAGAGTGGTCGAAGACATCCCAGAAATGCTCCTTGGGCTGTGTCACCCCTTTGGAACTGGTTAGCTCGGGCATCAAAGCAGCGAGCAGGCTCAGCCGGTCAAGATAGCGTAATGATTGATATGCTTTGTTGGTTTCAAGAATGTAGCACAGTTCGTCACGCAGTCGTTCACCGGCAACAGTGCTGACCAGTCTACTATCGCGCTCTATGAGGGCTTCAGTAGCAGGCTCAATGGAGAAATCGAGTATAGATGCAAGGCGCACGGCTCTGAGAAGACGTGCCGGGTCTTCCCGGAAGCTTTCATCGCTAACTGCGCGAATTATCCTCTGGCTCAGGTCGCGGCATCCATTGAGGGGGTCGATAATTTCGACCCGAGACCAGTCACCTTTAACTCTGCATAGCCTTATAGCGATAGCGTTTACGGTGAAATCGCGGAGCCTGAGGTCTTCCTCGATGCTGCCTCGAATGGTGGCGAAGTCGAGGTGCCACTGGTAGCCAGTCTGGGGGAAAACAACCCTGGCTACTTGATTCACCTCGTCCAGGGGCACCATCCTGGCGTCGAAAGACTTGGCTACTTCAGAAGCAATGGCTATTGCGTCACCATCTACTGCAATGTCGATATCGCTATTGGTGCGACCCATAAGCCCGTCGCGCACAAAGCCTCCGACAACATAGCAGTCGATGTTGCGATTCCGAAAGAACTCTCCCAGATTGTCTAGGAGTGAAGCTGCCTCCCTGGGAACGTAAATTTTCAGCCTCTCTTGGGTAAGATTTGTCATTAAAGATTTCTTTTTCTAGATCCCGCCCGTCTTCTCCTCATCCTCTTCGGTTTTATGTAGCTCGTCCACGCTTTCCAAATGGTCAACGAAAACTATGCCATTGATATGGTCTGTCTCGTGTTGCAGCACCTGGGCCAGGAGCCCTTCCCCTTTTATGCGAATCGGCTTCCCCTGGCGGTCGCGTGCTTTCACAGTGATTGAAGTAGAACGCTTTACGTCTGCGTTGTAGCCAGGCAGGCTGAGGCAGCCTTCCATCATCATTTCAGTTTCCTCTGAGATTTTCACAACCTCGGGGTTGATGAGCGTGATTACCTCTTCTCCATCAGGCAATTGGATTACAACTACCTGAAGCGGGACTCCGACCTGCGGGGCAGCCAGACCTACTCCTTCAATGTTGTGCATAGTCTCAATCATATTATCGATGAGTTTTTGAATGGAATCGTCTATTTTCCTTACCCTTTTCGCTTTCTGGTGGAGCACCGGGTTATCCATTTTGATTACGGGCATAATCGCCATGCTCGAACCCTGACTCTCAATATGGTACGCAAATTTTTTGCAATTAGGGAGATTATAGTCTAAGCCGAGGTGGTTGTAAAGACTAAATTAAGCTTACGGGGTCGATATCTATCGCCCATCCCTGAGGTAAGGTCAGCTTGGAAAGGAGAGGTATTGGGTCGGGGCTGCGGATGATGATCTGGTAGCGGTATCTGCCCCGCACACGTTGCGTGAAGGCAGGTGAAGGGCCAATCAAAGTGGTGCTGGGCAGTCCCTGTGAATCTCTCTCCCGCTCGAGCAGCCTGTAGATCCTCTGTGCCTCTTTCTGGCAGCGGGCGGCATTGGTGTGAATATACATAAGGCGCGCTAATCTGCTGAATGGGGGATTGTTCTGCTGACGGCGGAAGGCTATCTCTTGCTCATAGAAATTGGCGTAGTCATGTTTCGCCGCAGCGACTATAGCGTAATGGTCTGGAGTATAGCTTTGGACAAAGACTTTGCCTCCCATTTTCCCTCTTCCTGCCCTGCCTGCCACCTGCGCCAGAATCTGGAAAGTGCGCTCGCTGGAGTGGAAGTCGGGTAGATGTAGTCCGATATCGGCATTGATTACACCCACCAGGGTTACCAGAGGCATATCGAGCCCTTTGGCGATCATCTGTGTCCCGATGAGTATGTCCGCCTCGTGCGCCATAAATTTATCCATGATTTTTTCGTGAGAACGTTTCCCTTTGGTGACGTCGCGGTCCCAGCGTAGCACTCGAGCCTCGGGAAAAGTCTTGGCTACCTCCTCCTCCACTTTTTGCGTGCCTATGCCCAGGAACTTGATGCGCCTGCTCATGCAGTTGGGGCACGTCTCCGGCGGCTTAATCCTATAATTGCACTGATGGCAGACCAATTCGTCCTCTGAGGCGTGGTAGGTTAGCGTGACATCGCAGCGTTTGCAGCGCATTACAAAGCCGCAATCGCGGCACTGTACAAAGGTCGCTGTCCCCCTGCGGTTAAGGAACAGGATGACCTGCTCATGGGCTTGTAGAGCATCGGCAATGGCTTTGGCTAAAGCGCGGCTGAAGATGCTCCTGTTGCCCTCCTTCAGTTCGCGGCGAAGGTCTACGACCTCAACATGTGGTAGTGGAGATGGTTTCCCGGCGGCGATCCGCTCATGAAGCTGGAGCAGTTGAAAATCTCCTCTTTGTGCGCGGTAGTAGCTGGTTACATCGGGGGTGGCGCTTCCCAGGATTACCACCGAGTTGGTTAGTTCTGCCAGCTTGATAGCGACATCTCGGGCATGATACCGGGGCTGCTGCTCCTCTTGCTTATATGTCCATTCGTGCTCTTCATCTATAACGATGAGACCAAGGTCGGGCTGTGGGGCGAAGAGGGCCCCCCTTGAGCCGATGACGACGTCGAACTCCCCATCTTTGATTCGCTGCCATTCATCGAACTGTTCTCCCGGTGATAGCTTGCTGTGAAGTACGGCTACTCTATGGGGGAAGCGCGACGCGAAGCGGTCTATGGTCTGTGGGGTGAGTGCAATCTCTGGCACAAGGACGATAGCCCGTTTGCCCAGGGAGATAGCTTCAGCCAGCGCCCCGAGGTATATCTCGGTCTTGCCGCTGCCGGTGACACCGTGGAGGAGGAATACCTTCGGCGTGTTTCGCTTTATCTCAGCATTGATTTTGGACCAGGTTTCCTCCTGTGCGGTGGTCAGGGTTAGTGGTGTGGTTGGGGTGAAGATACGATGAGCCAGCGGGTCGCGTCGTACCCTGATTTTTTCAATGGCGACCAAACCCTGGTTGATTAAGGCCTGAAGGGTGTTTGGTGTGAAGCTCAACCTTCGTCTTGCTTCAGAAAGGGGAACAGGCCCTGGCTTTGTAGCTAAAAGCCTGAGCAGCTTCACCTGTTGAGTTGCTCTCTTTTGTTCAAGAGCAGCGATTAGTTCATTAGCCTTGTCAGCAGTTACCGCAAGCCTCAAGTACGAAACTAAACGCGGCCTTACCTTTATTCTCTCTAGTTCATGATTCTTGACGACAAGACCCTTTCGTAGAAGCTGCTCCAGGATAGTGTCGACTTTGTCTTTCCTGAACATCTTCTTAAGCTGCCTTAATTCAAGTCTTCCTTTGCTCTCGATAACGGTCAGCAGCTTCTGTTGCTGCGCTGTCAATGAGGAGGACGCAAACTCTGAAGGTTTTGGTGAAGGTTGAAAGAAGGTGAGCACCCTGCGTTCGAATCCGGGTGGCAGCATCAAGGCTGCTGCATCGAAATAGGAAGATAGATAACGCTCAGCTATCCATTGAGCAAGCTTGACCTGATGTGGGAAAAGTATGGGGTGAGCATCGATGGCCTCGGCTATTTCCTTTGTCTCTTCAACCTGTGACTGTTCGCTCAGCGCGAAGACAATGCCTTGAACCAGCCGAGGCCCAAAAGGTACCCAGACCGCATGCCCCACGCTCAAGGAGATATTCGGCGGTATAGAGTAGCTGAAGGTTCTCGGTTGTGCCAGAGGGAAATCGACGGCGACCTCAGCGTAGCTCATCCTTTGATTTTGACTTTACCTTTTGCCGGGCCATCTTACCGCTGAGTTGGCGCAGGTAGTAAAGCTTTGCCCGGCGAACTTTGCCGAACCGCAATACCTCGACCTTTTCCAAACGAGGCGAATTGAAGGGGAAAGTACGTTCCACACCCACCCCATGGAATACCTTTCTCAAAGTGAAGTTGGCCCCTGCACCGCTCTTGCGTACTCGGATTGCCACGCCTTCAAAGGTCTGGCTTCGCTCTTGGTCTCCCTCTAAGATCTTCATCTTTACTCTAACGGTATCGCCGAGATTGATCTGGGGGATATTCTCATTTACTTTGGTCTCAACGGCAGTCTCGATGTCCATCACTACTCTCCTGAATTTAGCCTCGTTCAAGGCAGAATCTAATCAGAGCGGGTAACCGCTCTATTTGCTGCTAACCTTCTCTCTTCGGGAGAGAGATTTGCCTTATCGAAAAGGTCGGGACGCCTCAGGAAGGTGCGCAAAATGGATTGCTCCCTGCGCCACCTGGCAATCTGGGCATGGTTTCCAGAAATCAAAACCTGCGGCACCTCCCAATTGCGGTACGCTTGTGGTCTAGTGTATTGAGGATACTCCAATAGACCTGCTGTATGAGACTCATCGCTGGCTGATTCCTCGGAGCCGAGGACGCCCGGCAAATGCCTGATTACGGCATCGATGACTACCATCGCTGCCAGCTCGCCGCCTGTCAACACATAGTCGCCGATGCTGAGCTCGTCAGTGGCCAGGTGTTCTCTAACCCTCTCATCGACTCCTTCATAGTGCCCGCAGATGAAAATCAGTCGGTCAAAATTCGCCAGCTCTGCGGCGATTTTCTGGTTGAAGACCCTCCCCTGAGGAGTGAGCAAAATGACTGCAGAGGAATCGTTGCCCTGGGCCTTTATCGCTTCTACAGCTTCAAATAGAGGCTCCGGTTTCATCACCATACCGGAGCCGCCGCCAAAGGGATAATCATCGACCGTCTTATGTTTGCCCAGTCCCCAGTCTCTCAGATTGTGGATCACAATGCTTACGATATTATTATCTATCGCTCGTTTGACGATGCTTTCATCGAAGGGCCCGCTGAACATGTTGGGAAACAGGGTCAAGACGTCTATGCGCATTTGTCTCCCCTTCCCATCTTCCCCCCAACCGCCTTGGGGGTCTCGGCGCATTCCGACGCTTCACCTCTAAGTGTCTCAATAGCGTGAGGCAAGGCGGGCTTTATTACCTCGAGGCATTCTCTCACTGCTTTCGGGCTGCCGGGGAGATTAACGATAAGTGTTTTCTTACGGATGCCAGTCACTGCCCGGCTCAATATAGCATGGGGCGTTTTCTTGAGGCTCTCCGCTCTCATCACCTCGGCAAATCCCGGGACAATCCTGTCCACGATATCGAGTGTAGCTTCGGGTGTGACATCGCGGGGCGCAAGGCCGGTGCCTCCTGTAGTGATTATCATATCCACCTTACCGCTATCAGCCCATCCTGCCAGCTTCTCTGCAATGATATCCCTTTCATCGGGGACGATTGCATAGTCCACTACTCGAGCGTCCATTTGAGAGACTATCTCTCTAATGGTCTCGCCGCTCTTGTCCTCGCGTTTTCCCTGCGAGCCCTTATCGCTTATAGTCAGTATGCTTACCCTAAACATGCCCCTCATTCTCAAAACGGCGTTCATCTATAATATCATACCCGAGCCCCGTTGCAAACATCAGCTTCGGCGGGCGTTGTCAGACTCACCGACTCTCCGAGCAGTAGCAGAGGCAATTTTTTTGTGTTATGATTAAACAGGATTGAAGCAATGGCGTCCAAATATAATCCCCAAGAGATTGAAAAAAAGTGGCAGGCAAGGTGGGAAGGCGACCATATTTATGAGGTGCATGAGGCCTCAAAGCGCCCCAAGTGGTACGCCCTCACCATGTTCCCCTACACCTCCGGCGACCTCCATATCGGCCACTGGTACGCAATGGCCCCCTCCGATGTCCACGCTCGTTTCAAGCGAATGCAGGGTTACAACGTTCTCCATCCCATAGGGTTCGATGCGTTCGGGCTTCCTGCGGAGAACGCTGCTATTAAGCATGGCATTCACCCGCATACTTGGACTATGCGCAACATCGATAAAATGCGTCTTCAGTTGAGGAGCATCGGCGCAATGTATGATTGGAGCAGGGAGGTAATTACCTGTCTGCCTGAATACTATAAGTGGACGCAATGGTTCTTCCTCAAGCTGTATGAGGCTGGTCTGGCTTATCGGGCCGGGGCGCCAGCCAATTGGTGCCCTCAATGCAAGACTGTGCTAGCCAATGAGCAGGTTGTAGGCGAGGGAGTATGCGAACGATGCGGCACGCCAGTGATACGGAAGTATCTGGAGCAGTGGTTCTTCAGGATAACCAAATATGCCGAGGAGTTGCTCGAGTTCGCTGAGATTGAATGGCCGGAACGTGTGAAAACAATGCAGCGCAACTGGATCGGCAAAAGCGTTGGCGTAGAGATATCCTTCGGCCTTGATGTGAAAGGCGTTAGCGAAAAAGAGATTAGAGTTTTCACCACTCGCCCTGACACTATCTTCGGCGTCACATTCATGGTTCTTGCCCCTGAGCACCCCTTGGTTGCTAAGCTCACCACTAGGGAACATAAAGACGAGGTTCGCGAGTATATTGAGTGGACTAGAGGCCAGACGGAAATAGAGAGACTATCCACGGAGAAAGAGAAGACAGGGGTTTTTATCGGCTCCCATGTTATTAATAAACTCAATGGTGAGAAGGTGCCGATATGGATCGCCGACTATGTGCTCCTGAGCTATGGAACAGGGGCGGTGATGGGAGTGCCTGCGCACGACCAGCGTGATTTCGAATTTGCCCAGGATTTCGGCTTGCCTATAAAGGTAGTTATCTCTCCTCCAGGCTGGGATGGCAAGCCTTTAAAAGAGGCATACGTAGAGTCTGGAACCATTGTGAACTCGGCGCAGTTCGACGGGCTTCCCAATGAACAGGGGAAAGAAGCGATTTCCGATTTCATGGAGGCGAAGGGCTATGGTAAGCGTACTACAAGCTACCGCCTTCGTGACTGGCTTATCTCACGTCAGAGGTATTGGGGCGCGCCTATACCTATAATTTATTGCTCAAAGTGTGGCATGGTGCCTGTGCCTGAGAAAGACTTGCCTGTGCTGCTGCCCGAGGATGCTGAATTCAAGCCTACCGGTGAATCGCCGCTCAAGTACTGTGCTTCATTTGTCAATACCACATGTCCCAAGTGTGGCGGCCATGCTCAACGCGAGACCGATACCATGGACACCTTCATGTGCTCCAACTGGTATTTCCTGCGTTATACCAGCCCGGAATACGATAAAGGGCCCTTTGAGCCCAACCAATTGGCATATTGGATGCCTGTTGACCAATACACGGGCGGCGCAGAGCATGCCACCATGCATCTGTTCTATGCTCGTTTCTTTACCAAGGCAATCAGGGACATAGGGCTGGTGAAATTCGGCGAGCCTTTCACCCGTCTATTCAATCAGGGGACCGTCGTTTTTGGCGGGGCCAAGATGAGCAAGTCGCGGGGCAACGTGGTTACGCCGGACGAATATGTAGAAAAGATGGGTGCGGACACGGTTCGCGCCTATCTGATGTTCGTTGGCCCCTGGGACCAGGGCGGTGGCTGGGATGACAGCGGTATCAGCGGCATATGGCGCTGGCTCAACCGTGTGTGGAACCTGGTGCTGGAGGCGCAGAAAGAAGGTTTGCCTCCGATAGACCAGGCAACCGAGAATGAACTGCGCCGCCGAACTCACAAAACGACCAAGAAGGTCAGCGAAGACTATGAGAAATTCCGATTCAATACCATGATTGCCGCCCTTATGGAGTTCACCAACTATTTAGCTAAAATAAAAGAGGAGCGCTCTGTTGCTCACGTTGCCTGGAAAGAAACCATAGATACTTTACTACTTATGCTTGCTCCTTCGGTCCCTCATCTGGCCGAGGAGCTATGGGAACGGACTGGTCACCCATACAGCATTCACAATCAATCGTTCCCATCCTGGGATGAGAAGTTGGTGGTTGAGGAGCAGTTTACTCTGGTAATTCAAGTCAATGGCAAGCTTCGCGACCGGGTGGAGGTTCCGGTTTCTATTGCAGAGTCTGAAGCTCGCGAGTTGGCTCTCAGCAGGGAGCGTGTGCGGGCGCATACTAACAGTAGAGAGATAAAAGATATCATCTATGTTCCTGGGCGATTGGTGAACATAGTTGTAAAATAGACTCTGCCATCGTCCACGGAATCGTAATAAAACTGGAGATATGTCTTATGATGAAAGAGATTCGAGTCCACGCAAGGGCTGGGCAGGGTGCGATCACTACTGCCACAATCCTGGCCAATGCCGCCTTCGAGGATGGTAAATATGCCCTATCTTTTCCTACCTTTGGGGCAGCAAGGATGGGGGCGCCTATGAATGCGTTTGTGCGCATTGGCGACGCTCAGATTCGTGTGCGCAGCCAGATTTACAAACCGGACTATGTGCTTGTGCAGGATCCCACTCTGATGAAGGGATACGATGTGGTTGCCGGATTGAAGCCTGATGGACTTGCAGTGATTAACACCAGCAAGAAACCCTCAGAACTGGGTCTCAAGACCCAGGCCAGGGTCGTGACACTCAACGCAGCGCGGATTGCCAAGCAGATTATGGGTCGAGCCGACCGGGTCAATACTGTTCTCATCGGTGCCTTCATAGCGGTCACGGGTGAACTGAGCGTGGAGTCAGTCCAGAGGGCTATCAACTCTCGTTTCTCGGGGAAGGCAGCGGAGAGTAACTGGAAAGCGTTTCTCGAAGCTTACAATGAGGTCAAGAACAGGGGGAATGTTGTATGAAGATTACACTGGGAACGGTAACAAAGCCAGGGGGAAGCCGTGCAAACAAAACAGGGGCTTGGCGCACGTCGGTCAAGCCGCGCTTCTTGCAAAAGAACTGCATAGGCTGCGACGTTTGCGCCTTAAGCTGTCCCGAAGGATGTATCTTCGGCACCGGGCAGAGGACCTATTATGCTAACGAAGACTTCTGTAAGGGCTGTGGCATCTGTGCCAATGTCTGCCCTGTTCACGACATTGAAATGATACCGGAGGGGGGAGAAGATGCTTAAAGGGAAAATGATTCAGGGTTGCCGGGCAATAGCTGAGGCTGTGACTCTATGTCGTCCCAGAGTGATCTCGGCCTATCCCATAACGCCGCAGACGTTGATTGTGGAGGAGTTAGCCTCGATGGTGGCTGAAGGCGAGCTGGATACAGAGTTCATCAATGTGGAGGGAGAGCATTCGGCGGCATCGCTGGTTCTGGGTGCCAGCGCTACCGGAGTTAGAGTTTTCACTGCCACTTCGTCTCAAGGTCTTCTATACATGGCTGAGGTGGTCTTCAATATCGCTGGCATGCGGCTCCCTGTGGTGATGGTCAACGCCAATCGCTCTTTATCGGCGCCGCTCAATATCTGGAACGACCAGCAGGACTCGATTAGCATGAGGGACAGCGGCTGGATTCAATTGTATGCCGAGAATAATCAAGAGGCCTGCGATTTGGTTTTTCAGGCGTATCGAATCGCGGAGGACCACCGGGTGATGTTGCCGGTGATGGTTTGTGTGGATGGCTTCGTGTTGCCTCATGCCTTCGAGGTGGTGGACCTCCCCAGCCAGAAAGAAATAGATGCATATTTGCCTCCGTATCAGCCCATATACAAGTTGGATCCTGACGACCCCTTGACTATGGGAGCTTTTGCCGAGCCTGACAAATACATGGAAGCTCGATATATGATTCAGCGCACTATGGAAGCATCAGTCCCAATAATCGAGGAGGTAGGCCGGGAGTTCAAGCGCGCCTTTGGGCGTGCAGCCGGCGGGCTCTTTGAGAAATATCGCGTTGACGATGCTTCAACGGTGGTGGTGGCTCTGGGCTCGATGGCAGGTACTACTAAGGATGTAGTTGACGACCTGCGGAATAAAGGGCAGAAAGTTGGGGTGCTGCGTCTCATAACCTATCGTCCTCTACCCCAGGAGGCTCTGTATGAGGCGCTGAAAGGCGCCCAAAATATCGTTGTAATCGAGAAGGCTCTGTCACTGGGTGGCAGCGCTCCCCTTGCTGTTGAGTTGAGGTCTGTGTTTCATGGCCGTCCTGCCCCCCCCAGAATAAGCGGCTTCGTCATCGGCTTAGGTGGCAGAGACGTCACCGTGGACGATTTGAAGTACGCCATAGAGAAGGCTCAGCAGCAGCTCGTGGATATGGAATTCATTGGCTTAAGGACGGACCTGGAACTGGAGGGTGTAAATGCCTGAGTTAGTGAAAGAACGTGATAAATTTGCGGACCATCTATTGTGCTCGGGACATACCGCGTGCCCCGGTTGCGGCCAAGCATTGGCAGCTCGACTGGTGGTCAGAGCAGCCGGGCGCAATGTGATAATAGTCAATTCCACCGGGTGTCTGGAGATATTCACCTCCAAGTACCCCGAATCGGCCTGGGAGGTGCCCTGGCTCCATTCTTTGTTCCAGAACACTGCTGCTGTGGCGTCCGGTGTTGAAGCGGCGCTGAAAGTCATCGGGCGACTTGATAAGGTAAGGGTGATTGCTCAGGGCGGTGACGGTTCCACTTTCGACATTGGCTTTGGCGCTATCTCAGGTATGTTTGAGCGTGGTCACGACATATTATATGTCTGCTACGACAACGAAGCTTATATGAATACCGGCATCCAGCGCAGCGGCTCCACTCCTACATTTGCTCGCACAACCACCAGTCCACCGGGCAAGGTCTCGCTGGGCAACCTGAGGCCGAAGAAGGACTTGCCGCAGATCGCTGCCGCCCACGGCATACCTTACGTGGCTATCGCTTCGGTGGGGTATCCAATGGACCTGGATAGAAAAATCAGGAAGGCCCTGTCGATACGCGGGCCGAAGTATGTACAGATTCATGTCCCCTGTCCTCTGGGTTGGGGCACTGAGCCATCGAAAACTATCGATTATGCCCGGCTGGCGGTGAATACCGGACTTTGTCCGTTAATTGAGATAGAAGATGGCGTGAAGACTGCGATAAAGATTCCCGCGAGGGTTCCGGTAGAGGAATACCTGAAGGGGCAGACTAGGTTCAGGCATCTTCTCGAAGGGACGGGCAGGAAAGAGGAGATTGCGGAAATTCAGAGGATGGCCGACCGGAATATCGAAGTGTATGACCTCATAGCGAAATAGATACCGGCATATTTCAGCATAATGGTCTTATTTTGTAGGGGCGTTCAAACGAACGCCCCTACGTGTGCGGGCAGACCAGTTTGCCTGCCCGATCGGAGATGGAGGACGCAGATTTACAAACTTGTTGATACCCATGCCCACCTTGATGAGGCGGAAGACCTCGATAAAGCTCTTGACGAGGCCAGAAAGGCGGGCGTTGTCGTCATCATCGCTGTGGGCCAGGACTACGAGTCTAACCTCAAAACGTTGGACATCGCTGAAAGGCGTAATCATTTTGTCTACCCCGCGCTGGGCTTGCATCCCTGGAGCCTGGGCAAGATGAATGGCTCGAAAGTAGACCTTACTTTGCGACAGATTGAGGATAATATTGAGAAAACGGTTGGCATCGGCGAGATCGGACTCGACTATGATAAAAGGGTGATAGCTGCGGCAGATAGGGAGCGTCAGAAAGAAGCTTTCAAGGCTGTACTGGAGCTGGCTAGAAGACATGATAAGCCGGTCAGCGTCCATGCCAGGTACTCCTGGAAAGACAGCTTCGACATGGTCAAAGAATCCGGAGTGAAAAGAGCTGTTTTCCACTGGTACACTGGGTTTTCCAGCGTGCTGCGCGAGATAATTGCTGAGGGCTACTTCATCTCCGCTACACCTGCCGGGGAGTATCACGACGAGCACAGGAGGGCTATCAGGGAAACACCGCTGCAAAACCTTCTACTGGAGACAGATTGTCCCGTCACTTATGGCAGGGAGATAAAATACCAGGCACGACCATCAGATGTGGTCAGGTCTCTCGGTGCTGTGGCGCAAATAAAGGCTGTGGCAGAAAACATTGTTGCCGATAAAACCACAGAGAATGCGTTGAGGTTCTTTGATTTGCCTGGGCGGATCGAGAAGGCTTGATTTACAGATTTAGCTGTTATCCCATAGCGGGTTAATCACCAGTCCTGCGGGTGTCTTGGGGTAGAAATAGGTGGATTTCTGAGGCAATCGTTTGCCAGCGTCGGCTGCCTCAAGCACAGTCGAGACGCGGGTAGGGTTGATGAGGAAAGCCATTTGATATGCCCCGGAATCAACCTTTGATACAGCCTCCAGTGCGTCTCGGGTGAATTCCAGGTGCTTAGTCTCTTTCTCCAGTGTATCTATACCCAGTACGTCTCTCAAAACGATTTGCTGCAGCAAAGCCACATCCAGCTTTTTCCATAGGCTGAGCTCCTCTGCTGGTGTGACCTTCTGCAGGCCGGCGTTTCGTTTAAGCCTCAGCAGGCATAGCTTTTTTTCGTGGAGACCGTAGAGTCCCAGGACGTTATCTCGTTTTCCCTCCGTCTCAAGGGTACGAAGCCAACTCTGAATAGTCTCTGAGAGGGTTGGCAGGGAGGGAAGCAAGCTGTCCGCGCAGAAGTAAGGGGACAGCGTCTGCTCAAGCTGCACCAGCTTTGCGGGTTCCAGTCCTTTTATCAGGCGATGAGTGGGCAGCATAACTAAGCCGGGGTCATGTGAGTCCATCAGGCTCATCATCACGAAGTTGAAAGGTTCGTTTCCAGTGTAGGAACTGAGATTTGCGCGCTGCTCATCTCGGTAGCGTAAAGCGGTTTCGTATCTATGGTGTCCATCTGCAATGTAGATTACTTCGTCGGCGAAAAATTGAGACAGCTTCTCCAAAGCTGCTCGATCGGTTATTACCCAAACGCGGTAGTTCACACCATAGCTATCTGTGGCCCTGAAATCGGGCTCTCTCTTGGCCAGCCCGCGCAGAGACTTCGCTATCTCACCTTTTTTGGTGCGTACCAGCCCCATTATCGGGCTTATGTTGGCGCGGCATGCCTTGAGCAGATTGAGGCGGTCGACTGCGGGCTCTTTGGTGGTCTTCTCGTGAGGGCGAATATTCGCCTGATTATTCAGTTCCTCCAGACGCACCCTGGCAATAAGGCCGAGCCTGCTCTTGACTGAATCCTGGTAGGGGAATTTATGTTCGATGACATACAAGGCGGGTTTTTCTTCTCGAATCAGTATCACTTCTTTCATCCAGGCATCTAATGTGGCGGCGGCGCGTGTGTACTTGTTATTATCAGCCGAATCACCGGGCTGCTCCTCACCATACTCCAGCCTGATAATGTTATAGGGGCTTTTGCGGTGATATGAAAGACGCTCAGTAAGTGAGATTACATCGTAGGGTGGCGTGATGACTGACGAGAGGTTGGGGACTCGCTGCAAGTTGTAACGCAGGCCGTAGAACGGTCGAACATCACACATTTGTTTTAGCCTACCATGCCATTGTATGTGATGTCAACCTGAGGTAGCCTATTTGGTTGCGTTGTCTATCTTCGTTGGAGATGGTAAAATAGCTTCGACTGTTTCTAGGGGAAAAGGACGGAGGATTCCACATGGATGAGATGAAAAGTGCCTATGAGAGGGCGATGGAACGGGCCGAGGGCCTGGGTAAAGCCTCGGAGGAAGACCTGACAAAATGGAAGTGTATCCCCGAAGGGGAGAAGCTGGCGGCCAGGTATCTCAAAGAGGAATACGATATCTCAACTGAGCTCGGCAAATATGATGAAAAGGTGCGAAGGTATGTGACCGAGGGTGCCCAGGGGGTCTTCATCAGGAACATAGACCTGCCCCGGAACGACGTGGCCAAAAAGCGAAACAAGAAGGTCATGGAAGCGATCAAAGAGTTGAAACGCGATAAGGTGGGCATCGAGAACGTTTATACCAAGATGAGGCGAGTTTTCAACCACTATGAGAAAGAGGGCGAGCAACAGAGGAGGCAGACCTACGAGGCTGTGAAAAGGGATTTCGAAGCCAAACTCATGCAGGCAGCCCAGCAGCAGATCGGGGCACCCCCTCCGCCCAAGATAAATGTTGACAGCCATCCCCAGTTTCAGCAGGAATGGCGCCGGATCCTAGCACAACTTGACTCGCAGTATCTCAGATTGCTCGACGAGTATAAGAGGGAGATAACGAGCATACGTTAGCGCGGGCATGGAAGTGGCTTTGGAGGTGGTAATATGCCGGCAAACCTGCCGCCACAATACCACGAAGCTGAGAAGATTTACAGGTCTGCCAAGACTCCTGAGGAGAAGGTGGAAGCCTTGGAGGCTATGCTCGCTATTATGCCCAAGCATAAGGGGACGGACCATCTGCGCGCAGAGTTGAGGAGGAGGATAGCCAAGCATCAGGAGGAAGCGCAGAGGAGGCCTTCTACTGGCAGGAAGGGAGCCTCCTACAACGTCAGGAGGGAAGGAGCCGGGCAGATTGTCTTGGTAGGCCTTCCCAATTCAGGCAAGTCCCAACTGGTATCTGCTCTTACCGACGCAGCCATTGAGGTAGCGGACTATCCCTTCGCCACCAAAGTTCCTACGCCGGGCATGATGAGATTCGAGAACATCCAGATCCAACTTGTGGATATGCCGCCATTAACTGACCGTGAAGCGAAGCCGTGGCTTTCTCATTTGCTACGGAATTCGGATGTTTTGCTGCTTATGATTGACCTTGGCGAAGACCCTTTGCTACAGGTGGAAGCTATATTGGCTGAGTTGGAGGGGATGAAGGTTAAACTCATTGGGATGGAAATTACAGATGAGCTTCTGATTGGCGTGGCTCTAAAAAAGGCGCTGCTTGTAGGTAATAAGAACGATTTGAGCAATGCAGGCGAGAACTATAACCTGTTGAAATCACGCTATGGCGATAAGTTACCGTTGGTTTCTATCTCCGCACAGAAGGGGATTGGGTTGGAGGAGATGAAGCGGGCTATCTACAATTTGCTTGACATAATTCGTGTATATACTAAGTCTCCTGGGGCGAAAGCTGACCTGGATGAGCCTGTTGTACTTAAGACAGGGAGCACGGTTGAAGAAGCAGCGGCTTCTGTGCACAAGGACTTCCTCAGAAACCTGAAATATGCTCAGGTCTGGGGCTCGGGTAAATTCGACGGACAGAAGGTCAGCAGGGGGTATGTCCTTGAGGACGGCGATATAATCGAGTTTCATGTTTAGGATGCCGCGGGTTTCTCATCTTCTTAAGTCTACCTCAGATGTTAATGGAAATACGCGGTTTCGTAGGCCAATCTTCAAGACAGAGAGTGCTTGGCGAGACATAATTTCAGCTTTTTGAGGTGGCTAACCCCCGAGTGTTGGCTTCTCATTGCAGTTACAGCTTGCTATCATTTGCTATAATGATACTGCGTACAAACTTCATTTAAGAAAGATGCTGGTCTTGCTATGGATATAACTGCTATAGAACTCAACAAATTGACGCTGAAGGATGTATTGCAGATAGCTCGCGGTAAACAGAATGAGGCGGAGGTAATCGAACTTAAGGATGACATTCTGAAACCTGCTGCCATATCTGATTATGTCGCTCAGTTCAGCAATAATCGTGGCGGTTTGCTAGTATTTGGACTTAACGACGATGGTACTCCTTCGGGTAAAATAAAGCTCTATGATAAGCAGACTGAAATCTCTATTCAAAATGGGGCTCTCGCAACCACTCCATCTGTTGGCGTAGAAATCAAGCCTTTTATGGTGCCCCGTAAAGCATGCTGGGTTGTGGCGGTCAAGATTCCTAAAGCTGTTGATGGAATTCCAAGACTATCCTCAAGTGGTGCCCTAGTTAAGCGAGTAGGTTCTCGAAGGGCTATTATTCAGCCAGCAGGGTACTCTTTTGAAGCCCAGATTCTAAGCAATGCCTCTGTTAACGACCTTGATGAGTTTTCAATTAGTCGGTTTTTTGACAAGCTCAAAGCTAAGGCTCCCTATATACGTGAAGACAGAGAGTCTGTTCTACAGACCTTTCAATTGTTGCGCTTTGATGAAAATGGCGTAATTCGGCCTACGATTGCGGGGATGATACTCTTTGGTAAGTCTCCTGATGTCTGGATTAGCGGGACTCGGGTTAATATCATAAGATATGCTACCGTAGAGAGCTCCAGCAATATTGAGGACTCCATAGTTTTTAGTGGGCCAATTGTTAGGGTTATAGACGACACAGATAAGAAGGTGTGGAGTTTGATTCGTAAACCAAGCTTCTTGATCTCGGGCAAGCGTCAGGAGGTTACCGAGTACCCGTACCTAGCAATTAAGGAAGCCATACACAATGCCCTTTTCCACAATGATTATCAAATTCCTGGTAATATTTTCATCGAGATATTTCCTAACCGCCTTGAGATTAGGAATATGGGTGTACCTTTGGGTGGAACGAGGCTTTCAGACCTTGTGGGGAAGCCTAAACATCGCAATCGAGTACTTCTAAAGGTATTGAGTGAAATGGGGTTTGTAGAGGGGTGGGGGATAGGCCTAAAAACGATGCTCGAGAACCTGCGGACCCACGGCCTGCCTGAACCAACATTGAGTGTATTATCTGAGGAAACCCGCCTATGTTTTCACACTCATACTTTTCTCGATGCAGAGACCCTTGTTTGGATTCAACAGGTTACATCCAAGACATCAGTTGAGGTGAATTTTCGCCAGATTCTCGCTCTCGCATATGGTAAGCATAAGAAAAAAATTACAAATGCAATCTATCAAAAGATTAATGGAGTAACTACGCATGTTGCCGGAAACGAACTGAAAGAGCTATGTCACTCGGGTTTATTCATTCAGTTAGGAAGGGGTAAGAGTGCATATTACACTCTGGCAGAACTCTTTGATAAAGATGAGAAGCGACTCCAAGACTATTTCCCTAGGGGAGTCCTTATTAGACTTGGAGGACCGCAACTAAAGATGCTGTCTATTGTAGAAACCTTTGGCAAAATTAATGCAAAACAAATATTTTACCAATCAGGTTATAGCGATGAAAGGGGAGTCAAGAGAACACTAAATAGCTTAGTTAACCTGGAACTCATCAATAGGATCGGGAAAACCAAGTATGACCCATTTGCCTATTATACGCTTAATAAGGAGTACCGCACACGGCACAAAGGACAATATGAACCGTCTACGAGGCAACTCGAATTGTTCAACCTTTAAACATGGCAGTAACAACTGACGATCGCCCAAGTCAGAATGAAAGATGCAATGAAATCTGCTCTCGGCGTTCACTGCCAAGTCGCAAATTTAATGTCTGTCACAGGTGTATCATTTGTTGGCATTTGATAATCCTGAACCCATAAACCCGAATTAGGTTTATCCCGCCGGCTTGTCTGCTTCCTATCATTCTCTCGCGCTTTCTTTTATAATTTAGGTGATAAGTTTAACTGAGTTATTTTGCACGATGAGTACTGACGAAAGAATCGAATACGCTATAAGTCACACCGAGGTCTTGCGCCATCCAAAGCAAACCCTGTCTACCTTCGGCGCTACCAACATTTACTATTACCTGCTTACTGAGCCATCGTATAAGGAGCTTGTGGAGGGCGAAGAGGAGACAGTGGTAAGGGAGGGCAGGGTGCGGGCCGAGAGGCCTAAGGTGGTGACACCATCATATCTGATTAACGTCGAGGGATTCAGCGAACATGCCAGGAGATACCTTGAGATGATAGCCAGAGAGTACGGTACAAATACCCCCGGCCTCTTCTATGGCTATAAGAATGAACCCAAGGAATTGAACATAGTATCCTCAGGCATGAATTCAGTGGTGCGTAATCTCGATGAAAAAATAGACAAAGAGGGTAATCAGCTCGTTACTATCATCAAGGGAATAGATGAACTTTGGGATGTCTCCCTGCTAAAATTCATCTTCGACATGACCAGGTATTCTGTAGGCAGCAATTTATCGGAATTGGGGAGGAGAGGTCTCCTCAATGTGGATCGTCAAGGAGTCCCTATGGAGGCCAGGCAATCGCTCGAGCGGCTATTCGACGAGGTCAAAAATGGCGAACTGGATCCCTCCGCTTTGAAAACGGAACTCGATAGATGGGGTCTATTTGAGGAATACCAGGATAGGTTCTTTCATTTGTTTGGCAAATAATCAGTACGGGCATCCGCCTCTGGCGGATGCCCGTACTCTCTGCCCTCCGCGGTTTCTCTCGTTATCCAGCTGTTAGCATTGAAAGCTGGTTGATACGCTTCAGCATATTAGGATGCGTGCTGAATATCTCCATCAGCTTATCTGATACACCGATGCGGATATTCTTGGACCTGAGCGCCATAAGCTCATCGGCGTCTATAGTCCCGCTCATATCTAGGTCAATCTGTTTCAGTTCTCTGATCTCGTTCCAAGCCTTGGAAGGGTCATTGACGAAGAACGCTTTGAGCCCCTCGCCCTGCTTCAGCGCCTCTTTGGGCATTCTGGCGTTGCTGTACACTAGCTTGTAAAGCGCTGTAGCAAGCTGGTGGGGGGCGTTTCCCACCTGGACGCTCCCCAAATCTGCGTAGTACTCCCTGATCCGGGAGCCATAAAGCACAAGAAGGTTGGTTATGAAGTAGAGCAGGAAAGCTCCGATCCCGATAAGCGCCGTATATCCACCGCTGCGGTCCCGGCCACCCCTGGCCCACATCAGACCCCAGGCTATATACCAGCAAATCATGGGGATCACACTCAAGAGTGTGATCAAAGCCATGTCCCTATGCTTGAGGTGCGATATCTCGTGGCCCAGAACTGCTCTCAATTCATCTTTGTTGAGCAGTCTAACTATGCCCTCGGTAACGCAAACCCTGCCGTCTCCCTGCCATCTGCCGAAGGCGAAGGCGTTGGGTATGGATAATTTGGATATGCCGACCTTGGGCTTGGGTATTCCTGCGGCCCTGGCGAGCTCGGCCACCATTCGGTGTAACTCAGGTTCCTCCTGTTCGGACACATATCGGACCTTCATTGCCCAGCCTACTATCGTAGGGCCGAGCAGGTATTGAATGCCTACCATGACGAATGATAGGACGGCGTAGAAGATGAAGTTGGAATAGCCCAGCGCGGCAGACACTCCTACGATTAGGCCATAGAGAAGCCCGAACATTAAGACAACCAAAAGGTATAATCTAATTTGTAACCACATTGTTTGTACCCCCTATATGTTTGCAGTTACTCTCTAAAATTTCATTATCTTCCGTCTCTATATTCTTGTCAAGAATCACTGCATGGATTCGAGCACAAGCACTGGTCGGAGTCAGAATTTGATGGTATAATATTTACACTCGTTGCTCTCAGGATAAAAGGGTGATAAGTCTCTATTTTAAAGAAGGAGTGACAAATGGCAAAAGAGGTGAAGCAGAGTGTATGCGGCAGCTGCCAAAGCTTCAAGCTGGAAAAAGATAAGAAATTCTTCAATTGCGTTAAAGCCAAACATGGCGGCCTTAAGTATGGGATGCAGGTGAGGATAGACTCGCAGGCTTGTGATGCATTTGTCGCCAAATAGGGCAAAATTAAGTTAGGAGGCCTTATTAACCAGTTGATATTTGTTCACAGCATCACGTGTAGGCGTTAGTCATATCTCTTGTCTTTCCGAAGAAGCCTTAAAATTTTTCTTTCTTATTTGCCTCATTGTTGACCGATCCTCCAGATTAGATCGTCCCTGTAAGGTCAGTTGCAGCATACCCCTTGCTTGTGGCGCTACCTGAAGACCTTACCTGCCTCGAGTACTCGATGTAGCTTGGGGCTGTTTCAGTAATCTTCACGATATGGTATTATGGGTTGGGGGGGGAGATACTTATGATTTTGATTTTACCTAGAACAAACCTTTGCCCCACGTCTTGTAAATACTTTCAAGTGGAAACTGGCGAGGAAAGCATCGTTGAATATTGCCACCTGCCCGATGGCGAGTGGGTGTTGAAGGTAAGGCAGGAACAGCTTATGGAATGTCCGCTGGGCAAATGGAATCTCAAGGCAGAAATGGGGTATGGACCACTCGTTTTTTGATTATCACACTTTGGCTATACTTAGCAGTAGCTTGAAAACCGCTGGTAGTTGGGTGTTTATCCTAAAGAGGACGAATCAGGATGGGACCCCAGGGAGATTCGATCCCCCCGATATTTCCCATTGTTATCAACCTCGATAGATATCCAGCCGTTGCGCAGTGCCAGAAACACAGCATGCGCCCTATCGTTAGCATTCAACTTACGCAGGATAGCACTGACATGATTTTTAATTGTTTGCTCGCTGATGCCAAGAATTGAGGCGATTCGTTTGTTCGTATTCCCTTCGGCAATATAAGTGAGGATCTGCATCTCTTTAGAGGTAAGTGGGGTAGTTATATCTTCTATCGTCATCCCCATCGCTGCTATGTCTTGAAATTGCCTTAATACCCTCCAGGCAACCTTGGGCCGAATGCTTACGCTGTCGTTTATGGGGTATTCGCCGCGGGAGGCCCGTTTTGTTGTATCAATCAGCTCTGTTGGAATGCAGTCCTTGCTTCTAAGGTAAGCTGCTGCCCCGCTCTTGATAACCTCGAAAAGTTCCTCGTCATCATCGTTGGGGTTGGAGCTCAGCATCACTACCTTGGTTGCCGGGAAGCCGCGGGCTATCTTTCTACCCAGGTCGAGTCCCCTGAGAGTGGGATAATCGATGTCTAGCAATACCACATCGGGCGAGCTCGTAGCGAGTTGTTCGATTGTTGTTCTCTCACCTTTTTCTGGATCAAATTCCAGTATCTCTAGACTGTCTTGTTGAGATAGCGCTTGGCGTACGCCGGCCCGGAAGAATGGCTCGCCATCGATTATCATCACAATTGATTTATGCATTGATTACCTCGACATCACGTACTGGGTTACTTTATCTATTTCCGTTGATTCATTTGCATTTGTTGGGAAGCCTTTGCTTCCCTCCATTAATAACAGACCTATGTCTTCCTGTTTGAATCTTCGGTCACCTCGGGGCCCAATGCGATACGCCTTTATTATCCCCAGGTCGCTCCACCTTCTCAGCGTGTTGCTATGGACATGGAGGATTTGGCTTACTTCTCTTACGGTGAGCATGTTGTTTGTTAAGTTATCTTTCATCATAGTTGTCCTCGTTCATATCAAAGCTATCCTGTTATTACTATAAGCCCACTTTATTTAGTCACACAATAACCCGAAAGGGTTAATCTGGCTAGTTGATAGTAATAGGTAGAATGGCCTATCCCTGTGCTACCTGTTATGCTATACTTGAGAAAATTCAGGTGTGGTTGTGACCGGATATGAGAGGCAGCAAAATAGGGATACTCGAACTGAAAGATGACCCCTTTATTATCGATGTTGTTTCTAAATTGGGTGATCTCCCGGTGGAGTTCCTTTTCTTAGCCGAGCAGCACGTCCCTATAACTGGAGAGTATGGGGTTATTGTAGACCGGCTGAGCTTTCGTTTCCCTTTTCTGAAAGAAGTGGTTAAAAGCATGTCCCTGAGAGGGACTTATGTGATCAATAATCCCTTCGCTGCTTCAGCCAGCAATAAATTGGTGGATGAGTTAATATTTCAATTCTTGGATATACCTTCTCCCAAATCTATCGTTTTGCCTGGCCCGGAGCTTAAGGAGGAACTCAGCGCCATGGTTGTTGAACCATCTTGGAGCCGGATTGCCGAAGAGGTTGGGTTACCCTGCGTTTTTAAGCCCGTAGATGGCTATGGCTGGGACGATGTCTATGTATTGAACACATTGGAAGAACTGAAGGAATGCTATTTCGCCCATGGTGCCGGGAAGGTCTGGCTGGTGCAGCGGAAAATAGACTATAAGGGCTACTACAGGGTCTTTTGCATTGACCAGAAGGATGTGCTGTTTATAAGATGGATACCCAGACCATTGGGCATGGGGGAATATCTGTATACTGACTTGCAGGAGATCGAAGGCATAAAAGCTAAATTGACGGAGCAGACCATACGCATGAATTCATGTCTGGATATGGACATAAACGTCGTGGAATGGTGTGTGGATGAGCAGGGCCAGCCCTGGGTCATCGATGCCTTCAATGAAGTGCCCGATATGCCCAAAAGTCGCATGCCCCCCGATTATTATTGGTGGATTGTGGATCGGTTTGTGGCTTGCATCAAGAACAAGGTGACCTCTGATAAGTGGAACAAGAATAGCTTTAATCTGCCCACCGTCACATAATATTGCCTTAGGTTGCGGTTACGAAAGTACCGCTTTTCAGTTTGGGTTGTGTCACATTACTTGTAATCATAAAACGAAGGGAGTGCAGCATGCGACCAAAGTTATCCGGTAAATTTTCAGCCTTTAAGATTTTACATCGCTCTCGTTTTAGCTTGGGTTCGCTGGTCGGTGCTACTGTAGCTATAATCCTCTTGCTTTCAGCGACAACAGGGTGTACCTCGGGTCCCACCGAAATTCGCGAAGATAGCTTTAGTGTTGCTGGTTTCTCTAGAGTTGTAGTAAACAGCGTTAATGGTGATATTGAAGTCCATGCTGGCCTTGGTAACGAGGTGCTCGTCCGGGCTACGTTGAAGGATGCTCCCAGAGTCAAATATGAGCTGAGTCAGCTGGGTAATACGGTAACTGTTGATGTTCAAACCACTAAACGATGGTTGTTCTTCGGCAGCGCTGGGGTTGATGTTATCATTACGGCACCACCCAAATCCGATGTGGAGCTTGAAACGAGCAACGGTTTCATTGAGTTGCATGGCTTAGAAGGGTCGGGTTCTCTTAAGTCATCTAATGGGAGGATTGTCTTAGACAATATTAAGGGCAATTTCGATGGAACAACCAGTAACGGCCGGATTGAGGTTAATGCTGTGGAAGGATCCGTGATTTTAAAGACTAGCAACGGTAAGATAGATGTGCGCGGTGTTCAGGGAGAGTTCGACATTGAGAGTAGCAATGGTAGTGTCTTTTATAGTGGGAATACGACTGCGGGTGGAAGCAATCGGCTGGTTACCAGCAACGGTGATGTAGTAGTAGAACTCCAGGGCAAACCCAGCGTTGTTTTGGACGCAGAAACCAGCAATGGGGAGGTCACAAGTGAGCTGCCTATACTGGCTACGGTGACGAGGAAAGAGCGCCTCGTGGGCAGAATCGGTGACGGTGAAGCGGACCTCTACATCCGCACTTCAAACGGCGACATAACAATTAGATAGGGCTCCACTTACAACTTTGGCGCTCGGTTGGTCTACATAATGATATTTCTAGCCCTCGTTCCAGAGTGCACCTGGATGACTCCAAATCCTACTCAAAAATGTGATAACTTTTTAACTTTTTTCCTCTCCATTTTATGACTTGTTCATCCCACATCCTTATTATATTTGCGTTGATATATCACGATAGGGGGTTGATGATGAAGCAGTACGATGTCATTGTGATTGGCTCTGGCGCAGGAACGATCATTGTGGATGAAGCTTTGGCAAAAGGTCTTAAGGTTGCCTTGGTGGATAAGGGCCCTATCGGCGGCACCTGTTTGAATTTGGGGTGTGTACCTTCGAAAATGCTGATTTATCCGGCGGACAGGATTGTTGAGATACAGGAGGCCAGGAAGCTGGGCATTGTTGCGGAGATAAAGAGCATAGATTTCGCTTCGATAATGGAGAGGATGAGGAAAAGCAGACTGGAGAGCCAGACCTATATAAGGAAAGGGATGACTGAATCTGAGAAGCTGGACTTTTATGAGCGCGAAGCGCATTTTGTCGAAGACTATACTCTGGAAATCGATGGAGAGAAGATAAAGGGTAAAAAGATTTTCATCGCTTCCGGGTCACGGCCCGTGATCCCTCCGATTAAGGGTTTAGATGGCGTAGACTATCTAACTAATGAAAATGCATTGGAACTCACGCAGCGTCCGGATAGCCTCTTGATTATCGGAGGCGGATATGTCGCGGTGGAATTTGCTCATTTCTTTGCAGCGATGGGCACCAAGGTCACGATTGTGGAGATGCTCAGCAGGATTGCGCAGTCTGAGGAGCCCGAGATATCTGAATTGCTGGAAAAAGAGATGAAGAAACGCATGGATATTTATACCAATACTCAGGTGGAAGAGGTTAAGAAGGATGTAAAGGGAATCATCGCCGTAGCTAAGGATAAGGCTACCGGCAAGCAAATGGAGTTCCCTGCCCAGAGAATCATGGTCGCAGTGGGCAGAAGGTCGAACGCTGATTTGCTTAAGGTTGAGAACACAGGTGTTGAATTGGATAAAAGGGGTTTTATAAAGACCGACGAGTATCTAGAGACTACTAAAAAGGATATATTCGCTGTGGGCGATGCCACCGGGCAGCAGATGTTCACGCACGTAGCAAACCGGGAGGCAACGGTGGCCTGGCATAATTCGACTCATAAGAAGAGAATACCTATGGACTACAGTGCAGCGCCTCACGCGGTTTACGCTCACCCGCAGATCGCTTCTGTGGGGATGACTGAGGAGAATGCCCGGAAGGATTACCACATAGTGGTGGGTAGGGCGAAATACTCTGACACTGCAAAAGGTGAGGCTATGATGGAAGAGGAAGGCTTTGCCAAAGCCATAGTTGATGCACATAGCGGAAGGATACTTGGCTTTCACATCATAGGACCCTATGCCCCTGAGCTTATCCAGGAAGTCATCAATGCTATGGCAAGCGGAGGAGGCGTGCACAGCATCAACGAGGGCATGCACATACATCCGGCCACCCCTGAATTGATAGTTAAGACATTTGATAACCTGGAAGCGGCCTAACTGCTTGGGCATTGACCTGCCCCGCATCGGATGGTAGAATGCCCCTAAAGAACTGGAGGTGTTGTCATGAGCGCGGGCAAGATTGTGCTTCTGGTCTTTGGAGCTATCATTCTGCTGGTAGCAATTGCTCTGATTGCAGGTGGAGGAGCTTTGATCTGGGTGGATAAAGCGCACTCGGACAGCGAAGGGTTTATCACCACAGATACAATCCACCTTGATAGAGCTTCCTATGCTATAACTACACGTCCCGCTGACGTAGATTTAGAGTCAGGATGGTGGTTTGGGGATAGACATCATATAGCCACCATCAAAGTGCAAGCCTCGAGTGAAAATCCCTCCAAACAGATATTCATCGGAATAGCCGACGAGGCAGATATACAAACTTACCTCAGCGGTGTCAATTATGATGAGATTAAAGAATTCAGGATTCATCCGTTGAGGGTTTACTACACAAATCACCCGGGGAATTCCGCTCCTGCGGCACCTACCTCACAGACGTTCTGGGTTGTTTCGGAGCACGGGTCTGGAACGCAGACTCTGGAGTGGGAAGTTGAGACCGGTAACTGGGTGCTGGTGCTGATGAACGCTGATGGCTCCGCCGGCGTCAATGTGAGCGGTTCTATCGGCGTGAAGGCTCCCTGGGTATTCTGGGTTGGTCTAGGGTTTCTCCTTGGAGGCATAGTCTTACTGATAATAGGCATAGGCCTCGTTCTTTTGGCAACTCGCAGACGGAGGGTCGGCGGCGAGGCAGGCGCAGGAATCGGAGGTGCAGCAGTCTCTGAAGAACAGCCGCCTTACCCCTTCTCCTTCAAGGGTGAGCTCACCGAGCCGCTATCTCAGTGGTTGTGGCTGGTTAAATGGCTCTTGATCATTCCGCACCTCATCGTACTCGTCTTCTTGTGGGCAGCTTTCGTGGTGGTTTGGGTAATCTCTCTCCTCGTCATCGTGTTTACGGCTAGATATCCTCGCAGCCTTTTCGAGTTCAATGTTGGCGTGCTGCGCTGGACGTGGCGAGTGGGCTTCTACAGCTATCAAGCACTGGGCACTGATAAGTACCCACCATTTACGCTCAAAGCAGGTGGCTACCCAGCTGATTTGGAAGTCGCGCACCCGGCCATGCTCACTCCTGTGCTGGTTCTGGTGAAATGGTGGCTGTTAACCATTCCTCATTACATCATCATTGCCCTCTTCGTGGGTACTGGTGGGCGATGGCCTGGCCTGGTCTGGGTGCTGGTCTTATTCGCAGCAGTGGCGCTCTTGTTTACGGGCAAGTATCCCCGGGGACTCTTCGACTTCATTATGGGCATCGACCGCTGGACATACAGGGTGGCTGCATACTCGGGGTTAATGACTGATCGCTATCCGCCGTTCCGGCTTGGAGATTAGGGGTTTCCTGTCGCTTTGCGTGAAGCAACCCTGAATACAAAACGGGACAGTGACTAAGTGACTATTGGTGGCTCAGCAGGATTTTTTCTGCGCTGCTATCTTTCGTCTGCGCTATGAGTAAAGCAGCTACATCCTCATGTCTGAACCTTCGGTCCCCACGAGGGCCAACGCGATATGCCTTTATTATTCCCTGTTCGCTCCATCTTCTCAGCGTGTTCGCGTGTATGCAGAGAATGCGGCATGCTTCCCCGGTTCGGAGCATACTGTTCGGCGCCCTGGCGCCCTTTGGCCTGCCATTTCTTGTTCGTTGTGTATACACTAGGCCTCCAATGTGTTTTCAGCCTCGCGGGAATGTACTGGATTCCAGTTCAACTCAGTGCGCAGCACGTTATCTTTTTTACAATCTAATTTTAGATTGATGAATCCGGTTTTCATGTGACTTTTGTCTCATTTAAGATTCGGCGAACGATAAATCTGGGCAGTCTTGAAAACAAGGGAGGGTGAGGAAGTGAGGACTAAAACAATCCGTCAATCTGCAAAGTTCAAGGCCAGTCCCCATGAAGTCTATGAAGCGCTGATGGATTCACGCAAACATTCCGAGTTCACAGATGCTAGAGCCAGCATAAGTCGCAGAATTGGGGGCAAGTTCACTGCTTATGATGGCTATATCGAGGGCGTCAATCTGGAACTGGTGCCGGACAAGAAGATTGTCCAGTCATGGCGTGGCAGCGATTGGCCCGCGGGCCATTACTCCAAAGCTACTTTCTCTCTGAAAAAAGTCGAGGGCGGTACACAGCTTACCTTCACTCAAACCAGGGTACCACAGGACCAGTACGATTCTATAAGCCAGGGCTGGCGTGATTACTACTGGAAACCAATGAAAGAGATGCTGGAAAAGTAAATTGGTTTGCCTCTGCCATTTGTAAATATACTTTCACAGTGCCATAAGCTCCTCATTCCAGCTTCAACCCTATCCTAAAATTGTGCAAAACCTTGACAAGCTTAATTTTGCCACGTATAATATCAGTGCAATCTGATTTTTCTGAATAATCAAACAGACTGAAAACTTTTACATAAGAAAGAGGCGGTGGAGATGGTCAAAAAAGGCAGGAATGAATACTGTTGTGCGCCGATGGAAAGCGGGATGGGTTGTTGTAAAGTTGAATCGCTGATAAGTGTAGATGAACGAGGGCAAATGGTGCTGCCTAAGGAAATAAGGGATAAGGCAAAGATTCGCGCCGGCGATAAGTTAGCTGTGGTGGCCTGGGAAAGAGATGGCGAAGTCTGCTGCATCTCTTTGGTCAAAGTTGAGGGCATCACTGGAATGGTGAAAGAAATGCTTGGGCCCATGATGAAGGAGATAATTAAGGATTAAGTGAGGTATTCGAATGAAGAAAGAAGAGATAAAGAAAATAGTTCGAGAGAGATATGCTAGGGTCGCCAAACAATCCAGTCCGTATGGTGCCCTTGGCAGCGCCGATATGCAATCCGGTACATGTTGTAATGCCTCAGCCAGTCCCTGCTGCAGCGGCTCTGCTTCAGCCCAGGCTATCAGCAGGGCAATAGGTTACTCTGAGGAAGAGCTTAAATCTGTACCCCAAGGCGCCAATCTGGGTCTCGGTTGCGGTAACCCTGTGGCTCTGGCCTCTTTGAAAAAGGGCGAGACCGTACTTGACCTCGGCTCGGGCGCGGGATTCGATTGCTTCCTCGTTGCCGACAAGGTGGGCAAGAAAGGCAAGGTCATCGGCGTAGATATGACGCCGGAGATGCTGGAGAAGGCGAGGGAAAACGCCCGCAAGGGCGATTATAAGAATGTGGAGTTCCGGCTGGGCGAGATAGAGAGCCTCCCTGTGGCCGATAGCTCCGTCGATGTGGTTATCTCGAACTGCGTCATCAACCTGTCTACTGACAAAAAGAGGGTGTTCCATGAAGCATTCAGAGCGCTTAAACCGGGCGGCAGGATGATGGTCTCGGACATAGTCCTGTTAAAAGAACTGCCGGACTCGATAAAGGACTCTGTTACAGCTTATGTAGGCTGCGTCGCCGGAGCGATGCTAAAAGACGATTACCTGAAGGCTGTGAAAGCGGCGGGCTTTCGCAAGGTCAAGATACTGCAGGAGACTGCCTTCCCCGTTGATTTCATGGCCAATGACCCGACCGCAGTGGCTATCGCAAAAAGCGCCGGGATATCGCTTGCCCGGATGAGAGACACTGCGAATTCTGTCCTGAGCATAAAAGTCAGCGGTGTCAAACCTTAGAAGATAGCTTCCGGTACACGAACACAGTTACTTGTCCCGCAATCTGCTCTCATATTCGTGAGGTAGTTTGACTGCTATCCTTGTCTGATATACAATGCTCGCCGATGGCGTTGAATCCCCTTAATTCGGGAATCAAGGTATATGGCTTCTAGGAGAGATTATGAAGGGCTCGACCCACCCTGATGTTGATGCTGTGGTGAAAGGAAAGCCCACGGCAAAGCCGGTTACGGGCGGGATTTTGGGCATAATCGCTGGGGTTCTGGGCTTGGCTATTGGCATTATTTTCATTGCCGCTGGCGCTACACCAGAGTACCCTTGGCAGTCAGTTGACTGGTTAACAGCGGGAATCGGCATAGCCCTGGTCATCTTGGGAATCGAAGCTATTGCGTGCTCGAGCTTCGCGGTGGCCCGAAGGAATCTTACTTTGGCGGTTATAGGGGGTATTTGCTCTCTGTTGGCATTTTGGCCACTAGGCGTGCCAGCACTAATATTGATTGTCATGTCCCGAGGCGAATTTCAACCTGCTTCTGCAAGGTTGACTTGTATAGTCTGTGGCAGGTTCAACCCTGGAGGCGCCAGATTCTGTATGAACTGTGGTCGAGAGCTGCCGAGGCCCAAACCTCGCGCCTGAGGACCTACATCAGAACCTAATCACTCTTCGCTGTCACAACTCTTTCAGCCACGACAAATCGTCTGCCTCTGATGTGCATCACTGGCTTGGCCTTGGAGACGTCGAACTCGCCTTTTGCCATAAACTCATCCTTGCACTCAGCGTGCACCACCCTGCCCACGACCAGGATGTGGTCTCCCGCTTCCTTTTCAAACTCAAGCTGGCACTCTATCCAGCCCATGCATTCTTCAATGGAGGGCGATTTTACTTTCTTGGACTTTCTCTCGGACAGGCCGGCCTTCTCGATCTCGCTCACGCCTTTGGGGAACGCCTTGGAACAGACCCAGAGCTTGTCCAGAAGCCCTTCGGGCACGATGTTCAGCACGAAATCTCCTGTTTCCCTGGTGTTCGCCAGCGTATGCCTCTGGGGCGCGGAAGCATAAAGGACCAGCGGCGGGTTTGACGATACTGGCGTGACAAAGCTAAAGGGCGCAGCGTTGGCCCTGCCCTCTTTGTTCACTGTAGAGATAAGCACGGCGCATCGCGGCGATAGTATCTCGTAAAAACCTGAAGGATTTATTTCCATAATGGCCTCCTTTTAGATTAGAGTCCTTCAATATAGCTCAACACCTCTATAAGGTTCTTGGCCTGGAAATCCGGCTTGGGCAGGTTCTCTGTCAAGACAATTCCTCGGCGGTTGACCCACACCGTAGCCAGGCCAGCATCTTTGGCGGCTGATATGTCGTGCTCCAGGCTGTCGCCAATGACGAGGACATCCTCGGGACGGGACTTAGTTGACATAACAGCATTGCCGTAATAGCTGCTGCTGTGTCCCTTCAATCCTAGGTGGTCCTTGTCGAAGGCATAGCTGAAATAGCTCACGCCTCCGGCCTTCTCCAGAGCCCTAGCCTTCTCCGGCGCGTAGTCTCCTGTGGTCAGGCAGAGAATATGGTTCTGCTTGAGATCGTTCAGGAAGGGGAGGACATCAGGGTAGAATGAGGGGTTTGTCCAGGTCTCCCGCTGCGCCTGCCTGAACCTGCCTGCCAGCGTGCGGGCTACTTTGTCGTCATAAGGCTTCTTCAGTTGGTCGAAGAGAAGCCTCTGGTGGAAGAAGAAATCGTCGTGCTTATCGGGATATCGCACGTGGACTATGCCCCGGTGCACGTGTAAATACGCCTTCCAAATCTGCATGCCATCCAAACCCAGTATGCCGTCGAGCTTGGCCGCATACTTCGCATCGGAATCGTGAAGCGTACCGTCGTAGTCTATGAAAAGCACTTTCTTCATCAAGGTAACACGCTGTGGAGGCGCTTCAGGGCCTCCATCTCCTCTCTATAGCCTAGCTTGGCTTGGCGCACGGCTCGGGCCAGTATTTCGATGCTCTTGTCATAGGTCTTGCGGTCTACAGGATAGGGAATGCCGTCCTTGCCGCCGTGGGCAAAGCTGTAACGGGCGGGGTCGCGGAAGCTGGGAGGTACGCCGTAGACCAACTCGGAGATCAAACTCAGGGCACGTACAGTTGCAGGTCCGACTCCCTCCAGTCCCAGTAAATTCTCAAAACTCTGGGGCTTGCTTTCGTAGGTGTGCAGAAATATCTTCTCCAGACGCTCGGGGTGCAGGTCAGCTATGCTGAGGTAGTGATGGGCGGGGAGCGTGAACGATTTCAGTCTCTTCAACTCATCAACCAGCTTCTCCGGCTTCTCCTCAGCGGCGACCTGTGTCACCACACTGCGTGCCCCCTCGCTTTCGGCAGCCACCAAGTTCAGTGCGCTGCCGAAGCCCTGCGAGCAGATAGCGGCATGAGGTTCGCAGACGTAGTCCTTTATGCCCTCGCTGAGCCAGTGATACCTGCGGGCATAGCGGTTCTTCTGGTTCATACCCTGCTGTATCACTGCCCAGTCGCCTTTGGTAGTGAATATAAAGGTATGATGATAAAGTTGGTAGCCATCCTGCAGCGCAACTGAGTCCACTTTCGCCGTCATCCTGCTGGCATAGACTAGAGGTTCGGGATCTTGTGAGATCAGTTCGCAGTGCTGTGTGATCTGCGCCGGGGTCTGCCTGGAGGTCTTGCCCTTTCCGCCTGCGATGTAAAAGCCCAGGTCTTTCTCCAGCCCCTTTGTTCCTTCCTTAAGCGCGCCGCATACGGTGGTGGTAACGCCGCTGGAATGCCAGTCCCAGCCCAGCACACATCCCAGCGCCTGGAACCAGAAGGGGTCGGACAAACGGTGCAGCATCTCCTCAGGCCCGAACTCCTCCACAACGGCAATAGATATCTCACGGGAGAGCCTGGTCATGCGCTCGAAGAGCCAGTGAGGCGCTTTACCGTAGTGTAGGGGGAGATTGGCTACGCCTGTCTTGGTCGGTTGGCTCATTAAGGTAAACCTCGTTCTATTCTATTTAACTTTATACGGCAGGATTATGCAAGTTGAGCAGCGGGGGTAGCGATTGCAGATAAGTAGGTAATTCCTGAGCAGCAGCCTAATCCGTGTGCAAATAGGCGTTTTCCATATACTGGAACGTCATGCGTTGCGCGTTGTAAAACGAGCCGTTGAGGGCGATAGCCGAGCGCATGACGCTGGAATACGCATCCGGCTGCTTATAGAACATAGGCATAATGACGTTCTCCAGCTTGTCGTAAAGTGAAGCTATATCTTTGGAGGGATCGCTCTCGGGTTCGTCTGACTCGCCGATTGACCAGCCAGTGATGCCTTCCACATGTCCTTCAACCCACCAGCCGTCAAGTATGCTCAGGCTGGGCACTCCGTTGAGAGCCGCCTTCATGCCGCTGGTTCCCGAAGCCTCGTCAGGTTTCTGCGGGGTATTCAGCCACAAGTCAACGCCCGAGCACATGAGCTTAGCCAATGCCATGTCGTATTCTTCCAGGTAGACGACCTGGATTGTGTCGCGCAGGGCATTCGCTGCCTGAAAGATGCGCCTGATTAAGGCCTTGCCGCCTTCATCCCTGGGATGGGCCTTGCCCCCGTAAATGACCTGCAGGGGGCCAACCTGGCGCGCTATCCTCTTCAGGCGTTCCAGGTCGGAGAACAGCAGGTCCGCCCGTTTATAGGCGGTAGCACGCCTGGCGAAGCCGATGGTCATCGCCTTGGGGTCGAGTCGTACACCGGTACGCCGTTCTACCTCAGCGAGCAGATCCCGCTTGGCGTCGGCATGCGCCTCCCGAATCGGGTCGAGTGAACAGCTTATAACGTAGCGCAGGTAAAGGCTGTCGTGACGCCACTCAGGAAAGTGGTGGTCGTAGAGTCGTTGAAATGGCATTGATGTCCAGGTGGCGGCGTGCACGCCGTTGGTGATGGAATTGATAGGGTAGTTAGGAAACATACCTCGGGATATTTCCTCATGTCGCATAGATACCCCGTTTATATAGCGTGAGAATATCAAGGCGAGATGGGTCATATTCAATATCCCGTCCTGGAACGCCCCCACGGCCTGCAGGGCGTTAGTCGGCTCATCTCCTAGCGCCTGCCTGACCATGTCCATCGGGAATTTATCCATACCGGCTGGGATGGGTGTGTGGGTGGTAAACACGCACCGATGATGTACTGCCTCCCTGTCTGCCTCAGTAACACCGTGGAGTCCCTTCTTTTCGTGCCGTTCCTCCAGCAGAGCCAGGGTGAGGAGGGCAGAATGACCCTCGTTCATGTGGTACGTCTGCACCCTTTTATATCCCAGGGCAAGCAGCATTGATGCTCCGCCCAAACCGAGCACAACTTCCTGGCACAAGCGGTAATGGTCGTCGCCGCCGTAGAGGGAATCGGTGAGGGTCTGGTCCCAGGCGCTGTTTTCAGGCAGCGCTGTGTCCAAAAGAAATACCGGCACGTCATGTCCTGTCACGCCATGAATAACATAGCGCCAGGCTCTGATTTGCACTTTTCGACCCTCTATGCTTACGGAAACGCGGGGCTGCATCGGTTCCAGGAACTTCTCTGGAGACCAGACAGCGGGGCTTTCAGTCTGGTTTCCCGAGGCATCCAGGTGCTGGCGGAAATAACCCTTTCGATGTAGAAGCGTTATGCCCACCATAGGTATGCTCAAATCGGCGGCAGCGCGCAAGGTATCTCCAGCCAGCATCCCCAATCCGCCGCTGTAGGTGGGCATAGCCGGGTCGAGGCCGACCTCCATGGAGAAATAGGCAACTGTGGGTGGATGTGCTATCGTATCAGATGTATGTTTGTTCAAGGACACCTCAACCCTTACCGAACTACCCTCTGGTAGCCCGCTTCTCGATGGCTAGCACCTTCTTGAGGCGGCGGCAATACCGTTTCTCTTCGGAAAAGCGTGCCTTGAGGAAAGCTATTGCCAGCTCTGCAGCGAGCTCTATCCCGATGACGCGTGCACCCAGGCACAGGACGTTCATATCGTCGTGCTCCACGCCCTGATGCGCCGAGTAGGTATCGTGACAAAGGCAGGCGCGCACGCCAGGCACTTTGTTGGCGGCGATGCAGGCTCCCACACCGCTTCCGCATACCAATATGCCGCGCTCTGCTTTGTCCGAAGCCACAGCCTTGGCCACGGCTTCTGCGAAGTCAGGATAATCATCATCCGGGTCGCACTTATAGGCGCCCATGTCTAGTATGTCGTATTGCCCTCCCAATCGTGCCAGCAGCTCGTTTTTGAGCAAGTAGCCGCCGTGGTCGGCCCCCAGCGCCACACGTAGTTTAATGTCCTTTTCCGTGATGCCGGATTGCTTGCCCCCCATTCGCTACCTCCTTCAGTAGTGGTTCTATATTATAAACCACATCTTCAAAGAGGCGGCCACATAATAATCGTTGGGTGATTAAGAAGTCATAAAATGACTGGGGAAAAGGTTAAAAACTTATCACATTTGGGGGCTAGTTAGAGCGCCTGCGTCGGCTGCTTTACTCTTCCTCTGCTGCCACTTGTGCCAGGTGACGGGCTTTCAGGCGCCCGGCCTGGGTGAGCAGCTTCTTGCGCAGCCTGATGCTCTTGGGGGTTACCTCGACCAGTTCATCTTCTTTGATGAAGTCCAGCGCCTGCTCCAGGCTCAGCTTCACAGCGGGGGTCAGCTTTACGGCGATGTCGGAAGTAGAGGAACGGACGTTGGTCTGCTTCTTTTCCTTGCATACATTGACTGCCATGTCCTGGACGCGCGAATTCAGCCCCACTATCATACCTTCGTAGACGTGCGTACCCGGCTCGATAAAGGTGATGCCCCGTCCCTGGGCGTGGTTGAGTCCGTAGGTAACCGCTACGCCGACTGCGGCTGATACCAGCGCCCCGTTGCGGTCCGAGGCTATGTCCCCACGCCAGGGTTCATAGCCCAGGAACAGGGTGTTCATGATGCTTTCACCCCTGGTGGCGGTGAGAAAGGCGTTGGTGAAGCCGATGAGCCCCCGCGTGGGGATGCGGAACTCCATGCGCACATTGCCCTTTCCATCGTTGCGCATGTTGGTGAGCTGGGCTTGTCGCTTGCTCAGGATCTCCGATAACGCCCCTATGTACTCCTCGCGGGTATCGATGGTAAGGGCTTCCACAGGCTCCAGAAGCTTGCCGTCCACCACCTTGGTGATGGCCTCTGGCTTGGAGACCTGGAATTCGTAGCTCTCGCGGCGCATGGTCTCGATAAGTATTGCCAGATGCAATTCGCCTCTACCTGCTACCAGGAAGACATCGGCGCTGTCTGTATCATGCACCTGCAAGGCGATATTGGTCTCCAACTCATGATAGAGCCTCTCCCTCAACTGGCGGGAGGTGCAGAATCGTCCTTCACGTCCGGCGAACGGCGATGTGTTCACTCCCAGGGTCATCTTCACCGTGGGCTCGCTGATATCTATGCCAGGCAAGGCTTCGGGTCGCTCTGGGCTGGCCATGGTTTCACCGATGCTGACCTTTTTCAGGCCGGTAATAGCCACGATGTCGCCTGCCTGTGCCTCTTCCGTTTCCAGACGGTTGAGGCCCAGATAGGTGAATACCTGGGCGACCTCGTGCTGCATGGTGTTGCCATCTCTATCAATGGTGACTACGATGTCGTGCGGTGCCACCTTGCCCCGGGAAATCCTGCCGATGGCAATCTTGCCTTTGTAGCTGTCATAGTCAAGGCTGCACACCAGCATCTGAAACGGTCCTTCTTCGATTGTCGGCGGCGGCACCTGTTGCAGGATGCATTCGAAGAGGGGAACCAAATCTTTGCCCTCAGCGCCCGGCTCGGTTACGGCTGTGCCGTCCTTGGCGCTGGCGTAGAGCACTGGGAAGTCGAGCTGGTCGGCGTTGGTTACCAGTTCCAGGAAAAGGTCCTGCGTTGCCCTGACTACCTCGTCTATGCGGGAACTACTCCTGTCTATCTTGTTGATAACCACGATGGGTTTTAAGCCTTTCATTAGGGCCTGGCGCAGCACAAACTTGGTCTGGGGCATAGGCCCCTCCACAGAGTCCACCAGGAGCAGGCAGCCATCGGCCATATTTACCACCCGCTCCACCTCTCCACTGAAATCGGCGTGCCCCGGGGTATCTATGATATTGATTTTGACATCCTTGTAGATTACGGCCGTATTCTTAGCCAGGATGGTGATGCCCTTTTCCCGCTCGAGCACGTTCTGGTCCATGATGAACTGGCCCACCTGCTGGTTATCGCGGAATACCTTGCTCTGCTTGAGCATGGCATCCACCAGGCTTGTCTTGCCGTGGTCAACATGGGCCACTATGGCTATATTTCTTATGTCATCGCGATGAGTTTGACCCAACCCCCACCTCCTCGTGGGCATGACGCTATCTTTAGCTCTTCTCTGAGGAACCTATCTACTGTTCACACTGCCTTTTTCGGAAGCCAGCCCCGCCTCTTCACCCACCAGTAAGCCAGTGCTGTAGCTACAACAGTAGAGCCCACGAGCAAAGCCCAATACCAACCTATATCCTTGGGACCCATTTCGAAAGCGGAGTTGCCCAAGATTGTGGCCAGGGTGTTGGGCACGAGAACCGCTGTGCCTATGATGGTCAAATAGGTCATGACCATTGCCATCCTATTATTGAGTGCCTGGAGCTGGTTGTTGTAGATGCTTTGCAGTACCTCCAGCCCTGAAGCCAGAACCTCGGACAGGTGCTCGGCCAGCCCGATTTGTCTGTTGACATCCTCAGCCAGCAGGCTCAGCCTGTAAAGCAGCTTCTGGTCGTCGGTCATAAGTTCGGCATCACCGTATCGTAGGGCATGGAGCACGTCCACAGTTTGCCAGAGGGCATTCAAGTAGGTGATGAGGGCGTGCTTCATGTCATAGATTTCTGGACCCAATTTGTCCCGCGGCGTCTCGGAATTCATCAAGTCTTTGTTGAGTTCGTCACCTCGTTCCTCAATCTGACGCAGGTGCTCGAAGTTCTTCTGGTTAGTCTCATCTATAATGCGCATGAGAAGCAGAGTCAGCTTGTCTCCAGCGGTGACATTAAAAGGTATTTTCTTCAATACAATATCGGAGTATCTCCGGAGGCGGGTAAATCTGCGGTCTACGCTGCGTGGGTGAATGGAGAAGACGAAGTTCTTGCGCATGAGCATCAATAGCGGATGCGGCTCTACCTCGAATTGTCGAACCTGGATGGAAGGAATCTTTATCCCCATCTCAGTATCGAAATCCTGGTAGGTGAGGTAAGAGTCTCCCGTCAGTGATGAGATTAACGGTTCGCTGAAGCTGAGTTGAGTGGCAGCAAGGGGAGCGTCCTTATCGAAGTCGTCAGTCCAGCGGTCAACCCAGGCGATCACCGAATCCTCGAGCACGTCCAGAAAGTCTGCTGGCGACTCGGCATCCGTCTTGAAAATCGTGCCTGAAGAGGACAGAGCAACACAAAACCAGGGTTTTTGAAAGGCTTCAGCCTGGCTGGCCTCTATTTTCTGAGCCTTCTCGTTGATCTGAAATTTTTCCATCGGCGTGTCCCTTTCAGTTCGCTTTTTGAGGGCAAGTCAAAAGCCACAACTGATTATTATAGTCCGCCTATATCACCAAAGCAAACTGTTGCCCATATTCAAACCAAGTGCTATAATTTGCCCTAACCGTGCTGCGATACGATTTTGCGTTTGGGGTGCTACATTGAAGCTGAGTCGAGAAGAAGTAAAGCACATCGCTCTGCTTGCCCGTCTGGGGCTTAATGAAGCTGATGTGGAGAAGTTCAGGGAGCAACTCTCCAATATACTGGAGAACTTTGAGATACTGAAGCAGGTGGATACTTCAGGAGTTCCTCCCACCTCTCACCCTGTTGCTTTAACGAACGTGCTTCGAGATGACGAGGTGGTGCCGTCTTTATCCCCCAAAGAAATCCTGGCTAACGCACCCCAGGAAGAGGACGGCTGCTTCCGGGTGCGGGCAGTTCTGGAGTAATTACCTCTTAAAGCGAGAGCGGCGACATGAATCTCAAACAACATCTGGATTATCTATTCAATCCTGGGTCTGTGGCGGTTATAGGCGCGTCCAACGCCTTCGGCAAATGGGGCTTTGGCATTTTCCGCCTCTTGATAACCAAGGGAGGGCGGGATGTATATCCCGTGAACAGGCATGAACCCGAGATTCTCGGTGTGAAGGCTTACAGCAGCGTAACCGAGATACCTGCTCCTGTAGATTGCGCCGTGATAATTATTCCATCTCAGGAGACCCCTGCTGCGATGGAAGACTGCGTTCGAAAGGGAGTCAAGACTGTTGTACTTATCTCCGGCGGTTTCGCTGAGACCGGCGATGAAGGGGTAAAAACTCAGCGGGAAGTAGTTGAGATCGCCAAACGGGGAGGGATACGCTTTGTTGGGCCTAACTGTATGGGACACTTCAACGCCCACGCTGACTTTTATACTACACCCTTCGTGCCCTCAGTGAAAAAGGGCCCTGTGGCCCTTATCTCGCAGAGTGGAAATTCGGGCGCTTCAATCGTGCACTCGGGGTGGAAAGTAGGTCTGGGGTTCAGCAAATTTGTCAGCGCTGGGAATGAGGCTGATTTGCATTTTGAGGACTATCTGGAGTATCTTGCTGAGGATGATGAAACGAGGGTAATCCTGGGCTATGTCGAAGGTTTTCGGGATGGCAGACGCTTTTTTGAGCTTGCCAGGGAGATTACCCGAAAGAAACCCATAGTTATCATGAAAGCAGCGCGTACTGAGTTAGGGGCCAGGGCAGCGCGCTCGCACACAGCCGCGCTGGCAGGGTCTGATTTGGTGGTCGATGCCGCATTCAGGCAGTGCGGCGTTATTAGAGTTGAGGAAATCAGCGAGCTGATTGACATGGCACTGGCTCTGCTGGGCCAGCCTCTGCCCCGAGGCAAGAGGGTTGGCGTCGTATCAATGGGCGGCGGCCTGGGCGTTGTCGCTGCAGATGCCATAAAGAGACAGGGCCTGGATTTGCCTCCGCTGTCACCCTCTACCATGGAGAAGTTGAATTCCAGGATGTCGTCGAGATGGTCTCACGGTAACCCTGTCGACCCCGCAGGCGATGTGGTGAGCTATCATAGCCTCTGGCCACTGATAGAGGACAAGAATATAGATATCACCATGATTATCGGCGGCTTCGGCATGGTGGGCCTTCTCGATGATCTGGTCGGTGCAGTCAATATGGCTACCGATGAGGTGGATAAAATGTTGCAGGCTGCGCAGGGGGAGGAGCTTAAAAATCTGGACACAACCATAGAACTGATGAAGAAATATCAGAAGCCTGTTGTTTTCACCACCATGGTCAGCGATGCTGTGAACAGAGGAGCGGTCTACGATAAGCTGGAGCAGAACTATCTCACACCCTGCGCAACTCCGGAGATGTCGGCGAAAGTGCTGGCTCATCTGGTGAGGTACAGCGAATATGTGGGGATTTTGAAGGAAAATTGATGATTTCTAAATACGACCTTACAATCCACGAAGCTCATCAGTTACTCAAAAAGCGCGAGCTATCATCGGTCGAGTTGACTAGAGGGGTGCTCGAACACATACGTCATGTCGAAGACAAGGTACGCTGCTTCGTCACCTTAACCGAGGATGCGGCTCTTGCTCAAGCTAAACAGGCAGATGAGCGCATCAAGGCTGGTGCTACATTGCCTTTGACAGGCATCCCCGCGTTGATAAAAGACAACATGTGCACCAGAGGGGTGAAGACCACTTGCTCTTCGAAGATGCTGGAGAGCTTCGTCCCGCCCTATGATGCAACTGTGGTGGAGAGATTGAAAGCTGCAGGCATGGTAATGCTGGGCAAGGGGAATATGGACGAGTTCGCCATGGGCTCTTCCACAGAGAACTCAGCCTTCTTTGCTACTCGGAACCCCTGGGATGTGAACCGTGTCCCCGGTGGAAGCAGCGGCGGCTCGGCAGCCTCGGTAGCTGCGGGGGAGGCTGTTTATGCCTTAGGCTCTGATACCGGAGGTAGCATCCGTCAGCCTGCGGGCTTTTGCAGCGTCGTGGGGCTCAAGCCCACCTACGGGCTTGTCTCCAGGTATGGGCTGGTCGCCTTCGCCAGTTCCCTCGACCAGATAGGGCCTTTGACCAAGGATGTGACCGACTGCGCTCTGGTGATGAATGTTATCGCTGGCCATGACCCTAGGGATTCTACATCTGTAAACTGCCCTGTGCCAGATTACACTAAGTCGCTTGTCTCAGACCTGAAAGGGCTGTGCATCGGCGTGCCCAAGGAGTACTTCGTCAAAGGCATGGAGAGCGGCGTGGAGCAGGTTATGCGGCAGGCTATTGCCAAACTGGAGGAGTTGGGGGCAAAAGTCGATTGGGAAGTATCGCTGCCTCATACCCGGTATGCTCTGGCCTGTTACTATATCATCGCGCCCTCCGAGGCCATGGCTAATCTGGCGCGCTACGATGGTGTTAAGTATGGCTTCTCCGCCAGGGAAGCCGAGAATATGTGGGACGCCATGGAGAAGACCCGCCAGTATGGGTTTGGCCCCGAGGTGAAACGGCGCATTATGTTGGGCACTTATGCTCTCTCGGCTGGCTATTACGAGGCTTACTATCTCAAGGCGCAGAAGGTGCGTACCCTCATCAGCAGGGAGTTTGCCCAGGCTTTTACCAAGTACGATGCGCTGGTTACTCCCACGTCTCCTACGGTGCCGTTCCGCATCGGGGAGAAGACCGATGATCCGGTTCAGATGTATTTGAGCGATGTCTGCACTATGCCCATAAACATCTCAGGTATCCCGGGGATTTCGGTGCCCGCTGGATTTGTAGACGGCCTTCCCGTAGGTATGCAGATTTTGGGCAAGTCTTTCTCAGAAGAAACGCTGTTTCGCGTCGCCTACGCCTATGAGCAGGCGACAGGCTGGCAGAAGAAGAGGCCAAAGATATAGATGGCGGTTAAGCCTGTCCAGGTTATTTGTTACTCGGGCCACACCTACGCCGAGCGGCCTGAGTCGCTTATATGGGAAGGCGTCGAGCACAAAGTGAAGCAGATTGAAAGGGAGTGGCAGGAGCCCGGGGCAAGGCTGTTTAAAGTGGTCACTGAGGATGGCAAATTGCTCATTCTCAGTTACAATGAGCGGGGCGATGAATGGTCGGCCTTCGAGTTGACAAAAGGCTGACCACATGCAAAATGTAGGGACAATTGGGGGTTTCCCACAAACTTTAATCCTCCCTCCTTCAAGGAGAGGGGCTAGGGGGTGAGATAAATACCATGAATAAAGAAGTTCTCAAAATCCTGGAGAAAGACGCTAAGGTAACCCCGGAGCAGATAGCTAACATGACCGGCCTATCTGTGGATGAGGTTGAGAAAACCATAGATAAGGCAGAACGAGACAGGGTTATCCTCAAATACAAGACGGTAATCAACTGGGAAAGGCTTGGTGAGGAGTGGGTACAGGCCCTCATTGAGGTCAAAATCCAGCCCCAGAGGAATGTGGGCTTCGATGCTATCGCCGAGCGCATTTACCGTTTCCCAGAGGTAAGGTCGGTCTATCTGGTCTCGGGGACCTACGACCTGGCGGTGCTTGTCGTGGGCAAGACCATGCACGAGACGGCTGCCTTTGTCTGGCAAAAGCTGGCAACGCTAGAGTCAGTGCAGGGTACTGTGACCCACTTCTTGCTTAAGAGATATAAGGAGGATGGAGAGATTTTGGATGGTGGGGGTGAGAAGGGGCGGCGGCAGCCGCTGACCCTTTAGCAGAGGAGGTTTATCATGTCGCCCAGGCCTGTTGCTCGCTCCATGCGTGCCCGTAGTGTTATCTCTCAGCGTGTTGCAGGGATTTCCCCTTCAGGCATCAGGAAATTCTTTGACCTTCTCACTACGATGGAAGGGGCCATATCGCTGGGGGTCGGCGAGCCCGACTTCACCACCCCCTGGCACATCAGCGAGGCAGGTATCTACGGTCTTGAGAAGGGCTATACGATGTATACCTCGAACAAAGGGCTGCTGGAGCTTAGGCAGGAAGTGGCGCGACACCTCAACTCGCGGTACGGGCTGGAATATGACCCTGATACCGAGCTTCTGATCACTGTGGGTGTGAGCGAAGCGCTGGACTTGGCGATGCGATCTATTCTTAATCCCAAAGATGAAGTCATCTCGCCCGACCCCACCTATGTCTCCTACAGCCCTTGCACTATGCTTGCAGGCGGTGTGTTCGTACCCGCGCCGACCACAGTGGAGAACGATTTCAAGGCGAAGGCTTCTGATATTGAGAAGCGGGTCACCGAGCGGACCAAAGCTATCCTTATCGGCTATCCCAATAACCCCACCGGCGCTGTGATGGAGAGACACGAGCTGGTGGAAGTAGCTGAGGTGGCCCGGAAACATGAATTGATAGTGGTCTCGGACGAGATTTATGACAGACTGGTATATGGAATCGAGCATACATGCTTTGCCAGCCTCCCCGGTATGAAGGAGCGCACCATCCTCCTGGGAGGTTTCTCCAAGGCCTATGCTATGACTGGCTGGCGGGTAGGTTACGCTGCTGCCAGGCCTGAGATCATCGAGGCTATGACCAAGGTGCATCAGTATACTATGCTCTGTGCACCCATCATAGCTCAGATGGCGGCTATCGAGGCCTTGAGGACTGGCGAGGCTGCGGTGAAGGAGATGGTTGCCGACTATGACCGCCGCCGACGGGTGATGCTGAAGGGTTTAAATGACATCGGGCTTGCCTGCTTCGAGCCCAAGGGTGCGTTCTATTGCTTCCCTTCGGTGAAGGTAATGGGGCTGTCCTCCGAGGAGTTCGCTGAGAAACTTCTTGTTGAAGAGAAGGTAGCTGTGGTTCCGGGGCAGGCCTTTGGTGAGTGTGGTGAGGGCTACGTGCGCTGCTGCTATGCTACCGCGCTCTCAGATATAGAGGAAGCGCTGCGTCGCATGGGCCGTTTCGTAGAAAGACATCGTTAGCTGGGAAGCAGCCCGGGAGGCTGCCTCAGGCGACTCCAACCTTCCCTTTTATGGTTTGACCCTCCCTTGTCGAAACGCTATAATTGCCTGTAAAAGCCGAGGTGGCGGAATGGCAGACGCGCTACGTTCAGGGCGTAGTGTCCGAAAGGGCATGTGAGTTCAAATCTCACCCTCGGCACCATCTAACTTGATTTTTAACCAGGGAGTCCTTAAAGAGGTGCAGGAGATTTCTCCTGCTGGGGGTCTGGGGGTATCCCCCAGTACTATAAGTCCCCCAAGACTGGGGGATTTAGGGGGTTGATACAAAGAATTTCTTTTCTGCCTTCTTTCAGTAAAGAAGTGCGCTTGTAGCTCAATTGGATAGAGCGTAGCCCTGCGGAGGCTAAGGTCGCGGGTTCGAGTCCCGCCAAGCGCGCCAGGGGGCGATTAGCTCAGCGGTTAGAGCGTCTGTTTTACACACAGAAGGTCGGAGGTTCGAGACCTCCATCGCCCACCATATTCAATTCCCTCGTCGTGCCTCCTTTCTTTTCTAAAAATTAAACGCTCTACGAACCTCGCGATGCTCTCAGTTCCCCACAAAGGTGTCAAGGACTAACGGGATTTTGTCCGCGTAAAGGTTGAATAACAAGACCCATTTCGCGCTGTCGCGGTGGACACGAACCCAGCTAATCCTGTGACGGTAGGTGAGAAACCCAGGCTATGCGTGAACCTACTGATGAGACACAATCTCAGCCTACCCGCTCACCGCCCTGTAGTGCTTTAAGCTGGGCTGCTTAACTCCAGATTATCAAGCATTCTAGACTTTCCTCATAGACAAAGTTACTATAGAGTTCATCAAACAGACAATCATCATGGGAGGGAACAATGGGCAATTCAATCACACTGACTGTCGGGGAGACTACAGCCCTAAAAAGTTTCAAAGACCATATTGCTTATGCAGGTATGCCGTCTGAGAATGTGTATTCCATTGTCCAGATGAAGAATGTTGGGGCTAAAGATGCACTAGCATGGAATCTGTTTTTCCCCAAAAGCAAAACTGAGATAATTATAGACAAGGTGAACATACTCGTAGAGAATGTTGCCACAGATGTAATTCAATTACGGATGGGCACGTGGCAATAAACTACTTGTCACTAAAATTCCTTTAGAACTGAACATCCAAGGAGCAATCATGCTTTATTACACTCCTCCCACTACACACCACCGCCCTGGTTTCGACTTCCTATATCCGGGTCGGTCATAGCTATCTTCCGGAAGCGCCTATCATAGGTCATGCTGGTGGTATTGTTGATCGTCCTCATCGGGTTCTTCGCTCGAACCTTCAGGAGAATCTGAATAGGATGGGGATTGCTCTATGAATTCCTTAGAGATCTTTTTTCTATACTTACCACCCAGTTCATGTAAATCTGCTTGGGGGTTATCCCGTGAAATCCATTTCCGCAATTCTTCTTCCGAGCCGGCTATAGGAGTAAAAGCTACAGCTCCCGACGGTCCCTCCAAACGCTCGAACCAACCCATTTTGGTCCAGACGAATATCCTTCCTTCCTCTGGAGTGTCCGGATTAGTGCCCAAGATTTGGATTCGAGCTCCACGGAACTCTTCCTGTTCTGAATGTCCCCCATTGTCAACCATGTCACATCTCCTGCATGACTAATGCATACGTCCTGCCAATTTTCATTATATACTGTTTCCAGACTCATTTTCCAGACTTGGTTCTGACCCGTTCCCAGAAATGGTACCACTTGCAGAGTTACGAGCATTTTAGCTCCAGGAACAGGCTAAACCCTCTACACTCAAGTACTTAACTACACCCCTTCCCTGGAGCACTACAATATAGAAGATTTGTATTTACAATACTTGGGTATGTGTTTCAAGTGGTTTGCGGAATTGAGGGGCATTGCCTTGAATTTTGGAGCTTGGGAGCGGTGTTGGGCAAGGAGATAGTGTAGGGTCCGGGCTATCCAACCTTAGTCCACTTTGAGGGGCCACTGCTTATCCAAGAGAACGATTGCCTACCCCCGCAGGACTCTCCTAATCCTTTCTGCCCAGTCACAGGGGTGCAGTCCACATCATGGTCTCGGGATCGTTACTACTCGCCACTGGTGCTGACCCCAGTCCCATGTCATCTGACGGAATTCAACATAGTCTTCTATCGTAAAGGTTGAGCTGTGTCTCATATCTCCATCATTGAGCAAGAATAGTAGCTCTGGAGAGCCCTGATGAAGAGGAAGATGAGTGTGCCCCAGAACAATCCCCTTACATGCTCCGTGTTCCTTCTTCACTTTTTCCTGAAGCCTGAGCAAAGCCCTTGAGTGAACTAAATATACCAGCATCATATACCGTTCACTTATGGAATCAATTCTGAGTTTCCCGGGAGTAATCTTTTTTTGTGGCAGATGATTCCATAGCCACATAAGCTGTCTGGGAATATATTGAACCGATGGGTCATATTCGTGCCCATGACAGTACCAGATGTCACGCTCCATAAATGGTTCTATTAATTTGATTGGACTAATAGGATTGCCAAGACCAGGGTTATCACGGTACTTCTCCAGTACATGGTCATGGTTTCCAGGTAAGAGCTTAGTTGGAATCTGCCCGGCAAGGTCACGAAATTTCTGGGTCATGGGATGACGGATACAAAGATCGAAGCCATTCTCATACATGTGAAACCAATCTCCCAGGCCATATATTTCATCGCCATCCTTAGCCTCTTGTCGGATATAGGTTATCGCCTGGTCCATAACATTGTATTGAGCATCTTTGTGTCCGATATGCAGGTCGGAAAGGATAAATTTCTTCAACGTACCCTCCTTTTGTTAATCATGAAAGTATAATGAGCCGAGCAGAAATCACTACAGGCCAATTCTAATTATAATCTAATTCACATGATGGAGTGTGATAATGATAAAAGCTCTTTTTACTATTTTGGTGGGGGAGTAATATAAATCGATAAGGGTATATCCCTAGAAAGCATACACAACTATTCATGTCTTCATTAACAGCGAGTTGACCAGTATAGTATAATCCTCCAAGAGTGTTGTTTGGACTTTTCCCAACAAATTGTACTTCGGTTTCTAGCGCCCTGTTAATCAAAGGGACAGATTGTATTAAGAATGTAATAGATTTTTAATCTTTTTCCGTGGGATTTTATGACTTTTCAATGATGGGTCTGCTACCCTTAGCCACACGAAGACATTCTGAGAAGGAGGTGCTCAGCAGATGAACTGGTTGGATGTGGTTTTGGGAATTTTCTTGCTTCTTACCGCAATTATGGGACTCATGCGTGGTCTGGTGAGCACCTTGATTCCACTCCTCGGCCTCATCGTGGGAGTTGTGGTAGCCGGTAACTATTATACCGGTCTGGCCCATGGTCTTTTCCGCTCTCACTCTGAAGCGGCTTACATAGCTGCCTTCGTGGTAATAGTCCTCCTTTTCCTGATTGCTGCCTGGATCGTTACCAGAGTCTTGCATGGTCTCCTGAAAGTGATCCTGTTGGACTGGTTGAATCATCTGGCTGGACTATTACTGGGTGCCATTCTAGGCGGTCTCATCGCTGGCGCCATTTTGTCGATACTGCTCAGGTACGATATTGGGGTATCCATTATATCAGGCTCCGCAGTCGCCGCTTTCCTGGTAGAGAAATTCCCTTTAGCGCTTTCCTTCCTGCCAGGAGATTTCGACCGGGTAAAACATTTCTTTCAAAAATGAGCATGAGGCAGGGTTGGTATCTATCTTATCATCATCCGTATAATGGCTATCATAGGGTACTTCAGGTAAAGATGACTCTTGTGGTACTGAGTCGGGCACTGGCTGTTGTACCCAGTAGAGTTCCTGCCATTTCTGTATAAGCAATAAAAGGAGGTCAATATGCTCACCTTATTAGTCATTGGTATTATTCTGTTCGCTTTGTGGGCGCTGGGTCTAATTAGCCGCCGTACTCTGGGCGGAGGGCTTCATGTACTACTTGTTATTGCAGTTATTCTCATAATTCTCTGGGTGATATTTGCGGTCTTTTAGCCATTCCAGCCTTTATGACCAGCTCTCGTATTATGGTACTACCTCCTGAGTTTATTGATACTGGATGTGGTATTCAGAATCTAATACGACTCAGGGATTGGGAAACAAGTATACGCGCGGCATGGCGACCTCCATCGCCTACGTTTGATTTTTCACCCACCTGGCACAAATTGGGCACATACCGGGTAGCACTCGTTAGTATTAGATGCTACAGAATGGAATAATGAGCCCTCATTTTAACTACTGAATAGCACAAATCAGTACAGGGCAAGCACCACTGTCAACAATTTACACACAGAAGGTCGGAGGTTCGAGACCTCCATCGCCCACCATTAGCTTCATCTTAACCGCTTTTCCCCACCTTGTTTTTTCTAACAAATTGCTTTACCTTTGATTATATTATGCAAGGGGGTTCAAGGCTCTGATGTACGCTGGGTGCGACCTGGGGATTGTCTCCGCTAAGGCAGCTATTATCGACGATAGCAATGTCCTTGCATTGGAGGTGCTGCCCTATAAAGGCCATCCCAGACAAGCGGCGGTTGAGGTGATGGATAGAGCCCTTGCTAAGGCAGGCCTGTGCCGGGAGCAGATAGAATATTGCGTTGCCACCGGCTTTGGGAAGAAAGCGGTACCGTATGCGGATGAGGCTGTAGGGGACCTTATCTGCCATCACCGGGCCATCAGGGAGATAAATACCAGCGTGAGGACTGTTATCGATGTGGGCGGCCAGAGTTTTGCGGCATTCAATATAGACGATAACGGATGGGTGTCGGAGACCGCTGTAACCGACAAATGCGCCGCCGGGAGCGGGAGATTCATCGAGATCATGGCTGATGTCCTTGAAATTCCGGTTGAGGAGATGGGTGGCCCGTCTCTTGTCTCTGCCAATCCTGCGACCATTACTAGCCAGTGCGTGATACTCGCTGAGAGCGAGGTTATCTCTCTTATCAACGATGGTTATAATAGATTCGATATCTGCGCTGGGGTCGCTGTATCTGTGTCTGGCCGGATCATAAGCCTGGTCAGGCGAGTGGACTTAAATGAAGAGGTGGCATTTGTTGGAGGAGTGGCTAAGAATGCCCTGGTCGTTGCAAATCTCGAGCGAAAACTGGGGTTGAAGTTTGCCCATCTGGCCGGGATAGACCCTCAGGTTGTTGGAGCTTTGGGCGCTGCTCTGGTGGCCAGAGACGAAAGGCGTAGGTCTAAATAGTCAAATCTGAGCGGCCTCCTTTTCCCTGTTGATAGCTCCGGGTGAGGACAAAGAACATGATAGTTGCCGGGTGTGACGTAGGGGCTCTCACAGCCAAGGCTGTAGTCATGAGAGACAACGCGCTCCTGGGCTCTGAGTTAATCAGGTCGAGGGCGCAGTCGGTTGAGTCGGCGACCCAGGTGATGACGGCGCTTCTCGACAAGCTTCGCCTGTCCTTCGATGATATCGATTATTGCGTAAGTACAGGATACGGACGTGTCATGGTACCGTTTGCCGATGAGAACGTGAGTGAGATATCTTGCCATGGTCGAGGGGCTAAATGGCTGGTTCCTACTATAAGGACGATAATTGACGTGGGGGGACAGGACAGTAAGGCGATATATGTTGATGAGCAGGGCTTTGTCAAGGATTTCCGTATGAGTACGAAGTGTGCCGCAGGGACGGGACGCGCTCTTGAACTGATGGCCGGGAGCCTTGGCGTAAAGGTCGATGAGATTGGCCCTCTCTCGCTCAATGCCTCGGAGCCGGTTATTTTTCAGCAGCCTTGCTGCATTTTGACTGAGATTGAAATCAGGCACGAGGTCTTTGAGGGAAGGGACAGCGCGGATATTGCTGCAGGAATCAATGATTATATTGCGCGCCGCATTCTGAATATGACCCGTAATCTGGGGATTAGAAAAGATGTCGGGATGACGGGAGGCGTGGCTAAAAACGTAGGTGTGGTCAAGTGCATCGAGCAGGCGCTGGGAATAGACCTGGTTGAGTTTCCTGAAGACCCGCAGCTCATAGGAGCCATTGGTGCTGCGGTTTTTGCCGCTGACAGAATCCGCAAGCTTTTATAATGCCGACATGATCGAGATGAACTAATGAACACCAGACTTATTATGGCCATTCTCAGCAACTCGCTGATTGAAGCTATAATTGTGGCTGTCGTACTATGGGGGTTGCCGAGATTGGGTGTCCACATGCCCCTATACGGCCTTATTCTCATCTGCGTGGCCTTCTTAATATATGCAGTAATTTCTTACAACATAGGAAGTCGCACTTTAAGGAAGAAACCGCTGCCTGGTTTTACTACCATGGTAGGCGTTGAAGGCCAGGTTGTCAGTCGATTAGCCCCGGAAGGTCTGGTGAGAATTGAAGGTGAACTCTGGAATGCCAGAAGCGAAAATGGCCCTATAGATGCGGGCATAGATGTGATAGTGATCAGCCAGAATGGACTAAAGTTGGTGGTACGCCCGAAGCAGCATTATGGTACCCCTGATTTGGAGAACCCATCCTAGTCTGAAAGACAACACAAAAGAAAAGTCGTTGCGCTTATCTTAATTATACAAAAGTTGCAGGTGCGATACCTCCACTGGCTGCTATTTGAATACCCCTTGTCCCGCATTTCTACGGCATTCCATAAGTAACAACTTTTTAACCTTTTCCGCCATAATTTTATGACTTTTTCATTATCGAGTGTTTACTATAAGGGCAGTAAGCCTGCCATCGGGGCGAACGGCAACGAAACTTGTAATTGAAGACCCGAAACACAAAGATGTTTAGCAGTTGAGCTGTAGAAAAAAGGGGAGGTGGAGTATGGCTTTGGAAATAAGGAGTTCGGCTTTTGCTGCGGGAGAAGCGATCCCTCAGAAGTACGCCTGCGATGGGGATGATATGTCGCCACCGCTCAGCTGGAGCGGCGCACCGTCGGAAACGCGCAGTTTCGCTATCATAGCTGATGACCCTGATGCCCCGATTGGAACCTGGGTTCACTGGGTGCTCTACAATGTGCCTGCTCAAGTTGGTTCTTTGCCGGAGGGAGTCTCCGTCGGCTCCAGCCTGCCAGTCGGTGGTCTGCAAGGTAAGAACGGCAGCGGGCGACTTGGCTATCAGGGCCCGTGTCCCCCCAGCGGCACTCATCGCTACTTCTTCAGAGTGTATGCGTTGGACAAGCCGCTTAAGATATCCCCGGGAGCAAGCAAGGAGCAACTGCTGAAAGCGATGAAGGGACACATCTTGGCTCAGGGGGAGCTGATGGGCCTATACAGCAAAAAATAGAACCCCCAAAATAACAACCGTATCTTGAGCTTCCGCGGCAAGTCATCTATACTGAGGCGTCTTACACCCATTGCAGATACGTGTGCCTTTTGATAATCACACCTTAAGAAAGGGAGGGCAACGAATGATCAGGACATTCAACGGGAAGACGCCTAAGATAGCTGATACGGCCTTTGTCAGCGAATTTGCCTACGTCATCGGTGATGTGGAGATCGGGGAAAAATCTGCAGTATGGCCGGGAGCTGTCGTTAGAGGGGACTTTGGCTCGATTCGGATTGGCGAGAACTCCCACATTGAGGACAACGCTGTGGTGCACGCCTGGAAGTCACTCACAATTGGCAATAATGTGACCGTAGGGCATAGCGCGGTGGTCCACTGCCGGAGAATCGGAGATAACGTGCTTGTGGGCAATAATGCCACCGTCTTGGATGATACTGAGATCGGCAATTTCTGTATCATTGGCGCCAACTCGATGGTGAGAGCGGGCCAGAAAATACCGGAGAGGTCCTTTGTCGTAGGCATCCCGGCAAAAATCAAGGCGGAGTTCTCATCGGACGAGATTGAGAGCCTTCACCGGGAAATGGTTGACAAGTACTACCAGCCCACGACAAAGAATGAGCCCGAACCGAGTCTATATGAGCTGGCAAGGCGATACAAAGCACAAGGGCTGTAACTCGGAGGGGATTCACCCCTCTGCCAGTCCGCCATAGGCGGATGGCGGCCCAGTATCAAAATTCCCCCAAGATTGGTGAATATAGGTGGCTGAGAAATGATGAGTAAAGGTTCTCTCAAATTACCCTTGACATATAACTTGAGTTCCATTATACTTTCAATTTAGTGCCTAAAGCGTTCTCAAAGGACAAGGGGGGGCATTGCCTACAATAAACCAGTTGGTTAGGAAAGGGCGCAAGAAACTGAAGAAGAAAGCCAAAGCGCCGGCACTTCGTTTCACCTTAAATAGTCTGAAGGGTAAGAGTGAGCGAGGCAGTAAGGGCTCTCCCCAGAAGAGGGGGGTCTGTCTTCAGGTTAAGACGGTCACGCCCAAGAAACCGAACTCCGCCTTGCGCAAGGTCGCGCGGGTGCGGTTAACAAATGGGATAGAAGTAACAGCCTATATCCCCGGCGAAGGTCACAGTTTGCAGGAGCACTCAGTGGTGCTAATCCGTGGAGGGAGGGTACCGGACCTTCCAGGTGTGCGCTATCACATCATTCGTGGTGCTCTGGATGCAACCGGTGTGGAAAATCGTCGCCAGGGTCGCAGCCGATACGGAACCAAAAAGCCCAAGGCTGCCGCTTAAGCGGGCCAGCCCTGGTTTTTAGATACGGGGTCTGTAGGAGCTTCTAATTTATAGAAGCTCTTTGATTGAAAGGATGGTTTGAGGAAAGGAAAATGCCGCGGCGAGCACGAGCAATTAAGAGAAAGATGTCACCGGATGGCAAATACCAGAGCGCGAACTTGGCGCGGTTCATTAACAAGATAATGGGCCGGGGCAAGAAGAGCACGGCTGAAGGTATCGTCTACGGAGCTATGGCAATCATCGAAAAAGAGTTGAAAAAGAACCCCGTGGATATATTCGAACAGGCATTGAAGAATGTGACGCCGGTTATTGAGGTCAAGCCACGTAGGGTTGGTGGCGCAACCTATCAGGTGCCGGTTGATATTAAGGGAGAGCGCCGTATGGCTTTGGGGATGCGCTGGTTGGTGATTTCAGCGAGGGCGCGCAAGGGCAAGCCGATGGCGAATAGGCTGGCAGAGGAGCTGATGGATGCTTCTCGAAATCAGGGTTCTGCTATTAAGAAGAGAGAAGACACACACCGTATGGCTGAGGCGAACAAGGCCTTTGTCCATTACAGGTGGTAAACGAGGGCTATAAGTATTGTGGGTAATAACAAAGCTTGTTTAGCTGAGAGGGAAGGGGCCATGGCGCAGGGGTTGGCGCTGGAGCGGGTGAGAAACATCGGAATTATCGCTCACATTGATGCCGGTAAGACGACTGTCACCGAGCTCATCCTGTATCACACCGGCAGGACCTATAAGGTGGGGCAGGTGGATGACGGGACGGCGGTGATGGATTGGATGGAGCAGGAGCGTGAGCGGGGGATCACTATTACCGCTGCCGCTACTAGCTGTGAGTGGCTGGATCATCAGATAAATATCATCGATACGCCTGGACATGTTGACTTCACTGCTGAGGTGGAACGCAGCCTCAGAGTCCTTGATGGTGGGGTGGTGGTGTTCGATGCCCTGTGTGGGGTTGAGCCGCAGTCGGAGACGGTTTGGCGGCAGGCGGATAAATACAATGTCCCCAGGATATGTTTTGTCAACAAGATGGATCGAGTTGGCGCTGACTTTTTGGCTACGGTGCAGTCAATCGTAAGCCGCCTTAGTGCTAACCCGGTCGCGATACAGCTACCTATCGGTGTCGAAGTAGATTTCAAGGGTGTTATCGACCTAATTGAGAACAAGGCGTGGCTTTTCTCTGACGATAAAGACCAGGCTCCCACTGAGATGCCTATTCCCGAAGAGTATAAAGCATCCGTGGCCAGTCATCGCGAAAAGCTTGTTGAGAAAGTGGCTGATAGCGATGAAACGCTTATGGGCGCCTATGTTGAAGGTAAAGCTGTTACTGTCCCAGAGCTTAAGGCGGCCCTGCGCAGAGCAACTCTGTCTACCAGGCTAGTACCCGTGCTCTGTGGCAGCGCATTGCGCGATAAGGGCGTGCAGTTTGTTCTGGATGCTATAGTCGATTATTTACCTTCACCTCTGGATATGCCTCCGGTGCGGGGAACTGACCCGCGTACCGGCAAAGAAGTAACTCGTGAGGCTAGCGACAGTGCACCATTCTGCGCTCTGGCATTCAAGATAGTCTCCGACCCCTTCATCGGCCGCCTGGTATATCTTCGGGTGTATTCGGGAAGGGCACGGACAGGCTCCCAAATCTATAATTCGATAAGAGAGCATAAGGAACGGCTGGGTCGGCTGCTTAGGATGCACGCCAACCGACGGGAGGAGATAAGCGAGGTAGGATGCGGCCAAATTATTGCAGCTGTTGGCCTTAAAGATACTTTCACGGGAGACACGCTCTGCGAGCCGACCAAACCTGTCGTCTTGGAATCTATCAAGTTCCCTGAGCCGGTTATATCCGTAGCAATAGAACCCAAGACAAAAGCGGATCAGGACAAGTTGGGTGAATCATTGACTAAACTTGCTGACGAAGACCCTACTTTCAAAACACGCTATGACCAAGAGACCGGCCAGACCATAATCTCCGGTATGGGCGAGCTTCACCTTGACATCATTGTAGATAGGATGATGCGCGAGTTTGGGGTTGACGCTAAGGTGGGCAGGCCGCAGGTTGCTTATAAGGAGACGATTACTGTCCCTGTGCGCGCTGAGGGCAGGTTTGTCAAACAGACTGGCGGGCATGGGCAGTATGGGCATGTTTGGATCGAGTTCGAGCCGATGGAACGGGGCAAGGGTTTTGAGTTCGTAAACAAAATACAGGGCGGAGCGGTGCCCCGGCAGTATATCTCAGCTGTGCAGCAGGGCGTCAGAGAGGCGCTGGAAAACGGTGTCCTCGCTGGCTATCCCATAATAGACATAAAGGCAACTGCGGTCGATGGCAGCTATCACGAGGTGGACTCTTCGGAGATAGCCTTCAAGATGGCAGGATCACTGGCGGTGAGAGAGGGAGTGAAAGAGGCCGGCCCTATCCTTCTTGAGCCGATAATGAAGCTTGAGGCGGCGACGCCGAAAGAGTTCTTGGGTGACATCATGGGTGATCTCAACTCCAGAAGAGCCAGGGTTGAGGCTATTGAATTGCGCGCATGGACCCACATAGTTCGTTGCTACGTACCATTGGCTGAGACCTTCGGCTATGCCACCGATCTCAGGTCGATAAGCCAGGGAAGGGCAACCTATTCCATGGAATTCTACTGTTACCAAGAAGTGCCTAAAGATATAGCGCGCGAGATAATTACTAGGATGAGGAGCTAGATGCCGAAACAGAGAATACGCATCAAGCTGAAGTCGTACGATCACAGGATTCTAGACCAGTCTGCAGTGCAGATTGTTGAAGCAGCGGAGCGCACCGGAGCTGCGGTAATAGGGCCGGTGCCTCTTCCTACCCATATAAAGAAATTCTGCGTCATTCGCTCCCCCCATGTGGATAAGGATTCGCGTGAGCAGTTCGAAATCAGGACCCATAAGAGATTGATCGATATTGTCGACCCTACCTCTAAGACCATTGATGTTCTGACCACGTTGAATCTGCCTGCAGGGGTGGACATCGAGATAAAGCTATAAGTTTCAGGTTGTAGATAATGATTAAGGGACTTCTTGGCCGGAAAATAGGCATGACACAGTTATTCACCAAAGATGGCACGTTGGAAGCGGTGACAGCCATCGAGGCTGGGCCGTGCACCGTGATCCAGATTAAAACAGTTGCTAAAGAGGGCTACAATGCCGTCCAGCTAGGCTTTGTAGAGGCGAAGCGCCTCAATGCACCGGAGAAGGGACATCTGGGCAAGCTGGGATTGTTCAAGCACTTGAGAGAGTTCAGGGTTGACGAAGCTCCCAATGTCGAGGTGGGACATAAGGTTGATGTTACCCTGTTCCAGCCTGGGGATCTCGTGGATGTGAGCGGGCTGTCAAAGGGCAGGGGCTTCGCTGGCGTGGTCAAGCGCCATCATTTTGCTGGTGGCCCTAAGACCCACGGCCAGTCTGATCGCCATCGTGCCCCTGGTGCAATTGGCTCCGGCACTTCGCCGGGGCATATAGTCAAAGGGCTAAGGATGGCGGGTCATATGGGTAATCAAAGGGTCACTGTTAAGTGCATCGAGGTAGTCAAAGCTGACCCTGATCGAAACCTGCTTTTGCTCAAAGGGGCTGTCCCTGGAGCTAAGAATGGGCTATTGGAGATAAGAAAATCCAAGAAGCAAGTCACTAAGAGACAAGAAGCTGTGAAGCCAGAGGCGAAGAAGCTAGGCAAGTAGTTGGGAGACGCTGTGCAGATTTCAGTTTATAATAATGCGGGCCAGGAGATCACCAAGATCGATGTTGATGAGGCTATCTTCGGGGTGCAACCGAATGAGTCGGTGGTTCACCAGGCGCTGCTGAGGCAGTTGGCTAACTCTCGTCAGGGAACTGCTGACACCAAGACCCGACGTGAGGTCTCGGGAAGCAGCCGTAAGCTGTATAAGCAGAAGCACACCGGGATGGCGCGTGCTGGCAACAGGAGATCTCCGTTGCGCCGCGGAGGCGGGATAATTTTCGGACCTCATCCCAGAAGTTATAGGCAGGCGATGCCTAAGAAGATGCGACGCCTGGCCATAAGGAGTATCCTCTCAGCCAAGGTAGCTGGGGAAGAGCTTAAGGTAATTGATTCATTTGGTTTGGAGGAGCCCAAGACCAGGCAGATGGCTCAGGTCTTGCAGGCGCTGGGCATTGGGTCCTCGGCTTTGCTGGTTACCGCTGAACCCGATATGACTGTGTTCAAATCGGCTCGCAATATTGCGATGGTAAAGACGCTGCCTGCTAGTATGTTGAATGTAGGCGATCTCATGTCACATGACACTTTACTTATGACCGTCGATGCAGTGCGGCGAGTGGAGTCTATGTTGGGCGAGGGACAGGTGGTCGCTGAGACAGAGACCTCTTAGGGAGTAAGATGCACGTTTACGAAGTGTTACGTCGGCCTATTATAACCGAGAAGAATTCGATGCTCTTGGCTCAGAGCAAGTACACCTTTGAGGTATCTCGGGATGCTAACAAGCCTCAGATAAAGGATGCGGTGGAGAAGGCGTTCAAGGTGAAGGTGACATCAGTGAATGTAATCTGTGTGCCGGGCAAGATGCGCCGTGCCGGCAGGCAGCGGGGGATGACTTCACCCTGGAAAAAGGCTGTAGTCACCCTGGAACAGGGACAGAAAATCGAGCTTTTTGAGGGAGTGTAGTCCTAAGCTAGGCTAAAGGAAAGGGAGATTATTTTGGGACTAAAGATATATCGCCCCACTTCACCAGGGCAAAGAGGTAAAGTTGGAGCCGACTTCTCCGAGATAACCAAGAAGGAGCCGGAGAAATCGTTGCTATTGCCTCTTAAGAAGAGGGCGGGGAGAAGCAATCAAGGCAAGATAACGGTGCGTCACCGTGGTGGCGGCGCCAAACGGAAGCTTCGTATTATTGACTTCAAGCGTGATAAATTAGGTATTCCGGGTAAGGTGTCCTCCGTCGAGTACGACCCCAATCGCTCGGCAAACATCGCCCTGATCAATTATGTTGATGGTGAGAAGCGATATATACTGGCTCCTCTCGGGCTCAAAGTAGGAGATGTTATCTCCTCTGGTGAAAGCGCTGAGATAAAGCCTGGTAACACTCTTCCGTTAAAGATGATTCCGATGGGCACCGCAGTTCACAATATCGAGCTTTACCTCGGCAAGGGCGGGCAGATGGTGCGCAGCGCTGGTGGTTCTGCTCAGATTATGGCCAAAGAAGCAGGCTATATTTTAGTGCGGTTGCCTTCCGGGGAGCTTCGCCGTTTTGATGAGAGATGCATGGCTACGATTGGCCAGGTGGGGAATATTGACCATAGCAATATCAACCTGGCCAAGGCTGGCAGTAATAGGCACAGGGGCTGGCGACCTAGCGTCCGAGGTTCGGCAATGACACCACGCGACCATCCTCATGGCGGTGGCGAAGGCAGGTCTCCTATTGGGATGCCTGGACCGAAGACCCCTTGGGGCAAGCCAGCACTTGGCTATAAGACGAGACGCAATAAGCGCAGCAACAAGCTGATTGTCAAAAGAAGGAAGTAGTATCTCAGGAGGGCTAAACTTTAATGTCGAGGTCGACCAAGAAAGGGCCTTTCGTCGATCCCAGGTTACAGAGGAAGATAGACGCTCTCATCAGGAGCGATCAGAAAGCGGTAATCAAAACCTGGTCGAGGTCGTCAACTATTATCCCTCAAATGATCGGTCTCACCATAGGGGTGCATGATGGCAGGCGGCATGTGCCTATCTTTATAGCTGAGAATATGGTGGGCCACAAGTTGGGGGAGTTCGCTCCCACCAGGACTTATAGAGGACATACTGGCAGGGCGGAGAGAGTGACCGCCATAAGAAAGCCGGCTGAAGCGGCCGCGCCCGCAGCGCCGGCGCAATCAAGTGAGTAGGTTCCTGAAATGGAAGTAGTAGCAAGCGCAAGACAAATAAGGGTATCGCCGCGAAAAGTGGGGCTAGTGTTGGACACAGTGCGGGGCAAGAAGGTGAGTGAAGCCTTAACTATACTCAGTTTCCTGCCGACGCCTGCGGCTCGGACTGTGGCCAAGGTGGTTAAGTCCGCCGCCGCTAATGCCGAAAACAACTATCAGATGGTACCGGCGCAGCTAAAGATTGTTAAGGCCTTTGCTGATAAGGGACAGACTTTGAGAAGATACCATGCCAACGCTCGTGGGAGGGCGAGTCCGTATAAGCGAAGCTTTAGTCATATCACTATCATTGTTGAGGAGGAATGATTGGGGCAGAAGGTTCATCCCTATGGATTCAGGCTCGGCATAATCAAGGACTGGCGTTCTCGATGGTATGACGAGAAACATTATACCGAGCTAGTGCACGAAGATGTAAATATTCGCCGCATGATTCGTTCCGCCTACGAAGAAGCTGGCATTTCTCTGGTCGAGATCGAGCGCAAGGCTAGCGAAATTACGGTGACTATTCACACCTCGAGACCCGGTATCGTAATTGGCCGTGGGGGGCAAAGGGTGGATGAGTTGAGGGTTCTTTTGGAGAAAAAGACCGGGAAGAAGGTTCGTCTTAATATTCATGAGATAAGGGAACCGGAAATGGATGCGCAACTGGTGGCAGAGAACATCGCAGAACAGCTCAGGAGGCGTGTATCCTACCGCAGGGCTATTAAGCAGTCTATTTCTCGTACTATGTTGCGCGGCGCTAAGGGCATAAAGATAACATGCTCGGGTAGACTCGGAGGGGCGGAGATCGCTCGCCATGAGACCGGGCGCGAGGGCAGTGTTCCTCTGCATACCTTGAGAGCTGATATCGACTATGGCTTTGCTGAGTCGTTCACTGCTATGGGTCTTATCGGGATTAAAGTGTGGATATACAAGGGCGAGATTCTTCCTGAAGCTAAGCCAGTGGAGGAAGCAGGTACAGGTGAAGTCCTCCCCGAGCGGGCTGCTGCTACCGCTGCTACCGAAGAATAAAATGGGATAAGGATAATGCTACAGCCAAAGCGGGTAAAGTATCGCAAAACACATCGTGGCCGCCGTCGGGGCACTGCTCAGTCAGGTAATACTGTGGTCTTTGGTGAGTTTGGTTTACAGGCGCAGGCATCAGCATGGCTCACCAGCCGTCAAATCGAGGCAGCGCGGCGCGCTATTGTGCACAGTGTTAAACGAGGCGGTAAGGTGTGGATCCGTGTTTTCCCTGATAAATCGGTGACCGCCAAACCTGCAGAGACTAGAATGGGAAGCGGTAAGGGCTCTCTTGACCATTGGGTAGCTGTGGTTAAGCCCGGTAAGATGTTGTTTGAGCTCTCTGGTGTTAGGGAGGAGTTGGCGCGGGAGGCAATGCGCTTGGCTTCAAATAAACTCCCGATCGAAACCAAGTTTGTTGTCAGAGAAACCTTTGCTGAATTAGCTTCATGACCGGTGATTGTGATGAGAGTGGATAAGATAAGAGCACTGAGTACGGATGAGCTGGCTAAGCAACTCGATGATGCTTATCAGGAGCTGTTTAATCTCAGGTTTCGGCATGCAACCAGGCAGCTTGCGAATTACAGTGAGATACCCAAGGTAAGGAAGAAAATAGCTGCGATGAAGACGATAATGCGTGAACGGGAACTTAGCGGGGAATAACGATGGAAAAGAAGCAGAAAACTCGTCTCGCTCGGGTGCTGAGCCATAAGATGGATAAGACGGTGCTGGTGGAGGTGGAAACCCGCCGTCGCCATCCTCGCTTTAAGCGTGTTGTTACTTATAGAGCGAAATTCAAAGTTCACGATGAGGATAATGCCTGTGGTGTCGGCGATTTGGTGAGGATTGTCGAGACCCGTCCCCTATCTAAGGAGAAAAGGTGGCGGATAACGGAAATCCTGACAAAGGCGGAGGCGATCGAGGTTAAGCCGGCAGAGATAGAGTAAGCGATGATCCAAACATTTACCAGACTCAAGGTAGCGGATAACTCGGGCGCCAAGGAGATTATGTGTATCAATGTTCTTGGTGGCAGCAGAAGGCGTTATGCGCGTCTGGGCGATGTCATCGTGGCATCGGTAAAAGAGTCGATCCCTGGGGCAGCGGTAAAGAAGGGCGATGTCGTCCGTGCTGTTGTGGTTCGCACAGTGAAAGTGCATAGTCGTCCTGATGGCTCTTATATCAGGTTTGATGAGAATGCCGCGGTGATCCTTGATGAGAAAGGCAATCCCAAGGGTAGCCGCATCTTCGGGCCAGTGGCACGTGAACTCAGAGAGAGCAACTTTATGAAAATTGTCTCTCTAGCACCCGAGGTGCTGTGATGAAGATTCGCAAAGACGACGAAGTGCTGGTGATCACAGGTGATGATCGAGGGAAAAAGGGAAAGGTTCGCCGTTATTATCCCTGCGAGGATCGGCTTGTAGTCGAAGGGGTGAATATGGTCAAACGGCATATGAAACCCCGTGCGAACATAAGGCAGGCGGGTATAATTGAGCGTGAAGCGCCAATTAATGTCTCCGATGTTATGCTCATATGCTCTAAGTGTGACAAGCCAACCCGTGTAGGATTTTTAGTCTTGGAGGACAAAACTAAGGTTCGAGTATGCAAGAAGTGTCACGAGGTGATCGACTAGTGTCCAGGTTGAGGGATAGGTATCAGAAAGAGATCGTGCCCGCAATGATGAAAGAGTTGGGATACAAAAATCGCATGCAGGTGCCGCGGTTAAAGATGATCGTGCTAAATATCGGCCTGGGGGAGGCTATTCAAAATACAAAAGCCTTGGAAGGCGCAACCAATGACCTGTCTTTGATTTCAGGGCAACACCCTGTGATTACGCGAGCCAAAAAGTCTATTGCTGCTTTCAGGTTGCGAGCTGGCATGCCTATTGGAGCTAAGGTAACGCTGCGGGGTGAGCGCATGTACGAATTCTTCGACCGGTTGGTAAGCGCTGTTTTGCCCCGTGTTCGCGATTTTCAAGGTGCGCCCAGAAATGCATTTGATGGTCATGGTAATTATACCTTGGGTGTAAAGGAGCAGATTGTATTCCCCGAGATCGACTATGACAAGGTAGATAAGGTTCGTGGGCTTCAGGTCTGCATCGTAACCACAGCGCGTACTAACGAGGAGGCCAAAAGGTTTCTGGAACTGATGGGCATACCCTTCAGTAGACAGTGAACTGAGAGAAGATGGCTAAGGTATCAAAGATCGTAAAATCGAAACGCTTTCCCAAATACAGAGTACAACAGCACAACCGTTGCCAAATTTGCGGTCGTCCCCGCGCGTATATCCGCATGTTTGGGTTGTGCAGGATTTGCTTCAGGAAGCTTGCGCTGGAGGGCCAGCTTCCCGGCGTGAGGAAATCTAGTTGGTGATTATCTTTGAGGGTTTGACATGAGTCTCACTGATCCTATAGCTGATATGTTGACTCGGATCCGAAATGCCATCGTATCTAGGCATGAATTTGTTCTTGTTCCTGCTTCTAGGACCAAGATCTCAATTGCTAAGCTGCTCAAGGAAGAAGGTTTCATTAAGGATTACGAGGTGTTGAAGGGAAATACCCCTCAGAGGGTGATCAAAGTTCATCTCGGCTACGCAGGGAAGAAGCAGCCGGTGTTAACCGGATTGCAGCGGGTGAGTAAGCCCGGTCTGAGGGTCTATTGCCAGAAGGGTGAGATCCCTCGGATTTATGGAGGTCTTGGTATCGCAATCATTTCCACCTCCCAGGGGGTGATGACAGGGCAGCAAGCATGGAAGAAGGGTCTGGGAGGTGAAGTTCTGTGTTATGTGTGGTAAAGCCGATGGGAGATAACTATGTCCAGAGTAGGTAATAGGCCGATAACTGTACCCAAGGGTGTGGAGGTGTCCATCAAGGGCAATGAGGTCACCGTTAAGGGACCCAAGGGACAGCTTTCTCACTCTTTCCCTGAGGAGATGAGCATCTTGTTAAAGGATGGCATACTTACTGTATCTAGGCCTAGTGATAACAGGAGTCATCGCTCATTGCACGGTTTTACCAGGAGCATACTTGCCAACATGGTTGAGGGGGTGAGCCAGGGTTTTAAGAAGAGCCTGGAGCTCTCTGGGGTTGGCTACCGTGCTGCTAAGTCTGGAGATAAACTTGTGCTCCAGGTAGGGTATACCAAACCTGTGGAGTTCGCTCCTCCACCAGGGATATCGCTTGCTACCGAAGGTCCAACGCAGATCAGCGTTTTTGGTATTGACAAAGAACTGGTTGGTGGAGTAGCAGCAAAAATTCGAGCGGTGAAACCACCTGACTCCTACTTAGGAAAGGGGATAAAGTACGCGGGTGAGCGGGTGAGACGCAAGGCTGGAAAAGCGGGCAAGGTGGGTAGAAAGAAATAAAATATCATGACTGGCGATAAGAATCTTAGTGAAGCGCGAAAAAGAAGGCATGAGCGGGTAAGGAAGCGTGTATCGGGTACTGCCTCTCGTCCTCGCCTGTGTGTCTTTCGCAGCCTTAATCATATTTACGCTCAGGTGATAGATGATGGAGCTGGAAGCACCATTAGCTGTGTTTCTACCTTGGATGCTGATATAAAGAATGGATCGGGAGAAAAGAACAAGAAGCAGATGGCTGAGCTGGTAGGCGCTCTTATTGCTAAACGTGCCCAGGATAAAGGGATAAAACAGGTTGTGTTCGACCGTGGGGGTTACAAATATCAGGGGCGGGTCAAAGCTTTGGCTGATGCCGCCCGCGGCGCAGGATTGAGGTTTTGAGAATCATGGAACAGACAGAAAGAATAAATCCCAATGATTTGAACCTGACCGAGAAGCTGGTTAGTGTCAATCGTGTGGCCAAGGTAGTGAAGAGGGGACGTCGGTTTAGTTTCAGCGCCTTGGTAGTGGTCGGCGATGGAGAAGGGCATGTCGGGGCTGGGCTGGGCAAGGCCAGGGAAGTGCCCGCAGCGATTCGAAAAGCTGGAGCTGTTGCTAGAAAGAGCCTGATTCGTGTGCCGATGTATGGTGGCACCATCCCTTATGAGGTTGTAACCAAGTTTGGAGCAGCCAAGGTTATGCTGAAGCCCGCAGCGCCGGGGACCGGTGTCATCGCTGGGGGCGGCGTACGGGCTACGGTGGAGGCCGCAGGGATTAAGGATATTTTGACCAAATCGATGGGCAGCGCGAACCCCGTGAACGTAGTCAAAGCTACTATGCTGGCATTAAGTCAACTTAAGGATCCGAAGCAGGAACTAGTGCGGAGAAAGTCGGGAAGTGCAAGTGAGAGCTCCGGTGGCTAAACTGCGCATTACTTGGACAAAGAGTGCTATCGGCTACGCTAAGGAGCAGAGGACTACCCTTAGGACTATGGGTTTCCACTGTCTGAACCAGACTGTCGTGCACAAAGACTCTCCAGAAATCCGCGGTATGATAAACAAGGTTAGACACTTAGTTCGGGTAGAAGAGGCACCCGAGGAGTAAGAGATGAGGCAGAACGAGCTCAGCCCCAGTCCGGGCTCGAAACATAAAAGAAAGCGGGTCGGTCGAGGCGATGGCAGCGGACATGGTACTTATTCATGCCGCGGCCTGAAAGGTCAAAAATCGCGCTCCGGGCCGGGGATTGCCCTGCGCTTCGAAGGTGGGCAGACTCCCTTGGTTAAGAGATTGCCACATAGACGTGGTTTTACCAATATCTTCAAGACCGATTATACTCTTGTGAAACTGCAGCGTCTGGAAGTATTCGACCAGAACACAGAGATAACGCCGCAAACGCTTCTTGATGCCGGCCTGATACCTTCTCTAAAAAAGCCCGTTAAGATTCTGGGTGATGGCGAACTTCAGCGCCCCCTGGTAGTGAAGGCTAACAAATTTTCCGAGTCCGCCAAGAGGAAGATAGAAGCCGCAGGTGGTAGGGCGGAGGAGATTTAGGGGAAGAACTGCAAGATGCGACAGGCACAGAAGAGTTCAAGGCCACGACTGATCCAGGCCATGGTCGATGCTTTCAGCCTCCCTGACCTGAGATGGAAGCTACTTTTCACCTTAGCTATGCTGGTTATCTTTCGTTTTGTGGCCCATGTTCCTGTTCCCGGTGTCGACCGTACAGCCCTAGCCAATCTTTTCCAGAGCAATGCGCTCTTGGGCTTCCTCGACCTGTTCAGCGGTGGCGCCATGAGAAATCTAAGCGTGGCTGCAATGGGTGTTTATCCTTATATCACTGCATCTATCATAATGCAGCTTCTTGTGCCCATAATCCCTCAACTGCAGGCGCTTCAGAAGGAAGGAGAGGCTGGGCGCAGAAAGCTGAACCAGTGGACTCATTGGCTCATGGTGCCTCTGGCCATGATGCAAGCATACGGGCAACTGATTCTATTCCAGAGGGAAGGGATCTTCCAGACAGGCGTAGGAATTGGGTTGACTGGTGACGCATTGCTTCCTACTGCGGCGATGGTACTATCGATGACCGCGGGTACAGTCTTCCTTGTCTGGCTGGGCGAGCGCATCACTGAGAATGGTATCGGCAACGGCATATCCATCATAATCTTCGGTGGAATAGTAGCCGGTATGCCAACCAATATGGGACAAACATTGGTTACATCGCACGTATGGGGCCTGATGAAGACCATCATACTCTTGCTGGCGATTGCATTCTTCATAGTCTATGTTACCGAGGCGGTGCGCCGCATCCCGGTTCAATATTCGCGCAGCCTGTTTCGCGGCGGCAAGATGTACCGGCAGTCTGGGGGTACCCATATTCCGCTCAGGGTTAACTCGGCGGGAATGATACCTCTTATTTTCGCTTACTCCATCCTGGTGCTACCATCAACGGTAGCCTCTTATTTTGCACGCCCTTCAGGGGCACCTGCCAACTTAGCTAATCACATCCAGAATATATTCGGAGTGAATGGGAATGTCTATTGGATTCTGCTGTTTTTCCTCGTGGTCGGCTTCACTTTCTTCTATACTATGGTGATTTTCCAGCAGCAGAATCTGGCTGAAACACTGCAGAAACAAGGGGGATTCATACCCGGAATACGCCCGGGACGTCCTACATCTGACTATTTGAACAAAGTGATCGTTCGTATCACATGGGGTGGAGCATTGTTCCTCGCCATTGTGGCTGTGGCGCCTATTCTGTCACGCTGGTTGGTTGGCACGTCTACTGCCAGTACTAACCTTATGCTCGTTTCAGCTGCCGGTCTTTTGATCGTCGTAGGCGTAGTTCTAGATACGATGAGGCAGATTGAAGCGCAGCTTCTGATGCGTCACTATGAGGGGTTCATTAAGTGATTAAACAGAAACAGTTGAATTTAATCCTGTTAGGGGCACCAGGGGCAGGCAAAGGCACTCAAGCGGTAACCATATCCAAGAAGCTGGGGCTGGTTCATATCGCCTCTGGAGATCTCTTCCGCAAGGAACAGGAGAGCGGGAGCGAGCTAGGGAAGGTCGCCAAGTCTTACATGGAAAAGGGGCAGCTTGTTCCCGATGAGATAACTGTGAAGATGGTTTTGGGCAGGATCTCTGCTCCTGATTGTGCCAAGGGCGTTATCTTGGATGGCTTCCCCAGAACATTGGAACAGGCAAAGGCTTTAGACAAAGCATTGGCAGCCCAAGGGAAAAGTATCGATGAGGTGCTGTATATCAAGGTCTCTAACAAGGAACTCTTGAGACGACTTAGCGGGCGTTGGATCTGTCGCAATTGCCAGACCCCTTATAATCTTGTTGAGCTGCCGCCGAAGGTGGCGGGCAGGTGTGATCGGTGTGGAGGTGAGCTTTACCAGCGCGCCGATGATACTGAGGAGACCGCTAGAAAGCGACTCGACGTCTATTTTGTTCAGACTGCACCTCTTATAAAATATTATACCGAGGTTGGCAAGCTGGTGGAAGTAGACGGCGAGAATAGTGTCGACAAAGTAGGCAGCGCTCTAGTTGCTGCTATTCGGTCAAAGAAGTAGGAGATGCAGCAGATCAGGCAAGAGATAGGTGTGATTATAAAGTCCTCCCAAGAGATCGCTATAATGCGGGAGGCAGGACGAATTGTGGCTGCCGTTATTGAAGCGTTGACTAAAGAGGTCAGGCCAGGAATGACAACGCGCGAGCTTGATGATGTAGCTGTTCGCGAGTTTAAGAAACGGGGAGCCGTTGCATCGTTCAAGGGATACAGGGGTTTCCCAGCCTCTATTTGCACTTCGGTGAACGAAGAGGTGGTTCACGGCATACCTGGAGCCCGGATGCTGAAGGCGGGTGATATAATCTCACTTGATGTTGGCGCAATGATAAACGGTTTTCATGCTGATGCGGCGGTTACGCTGGGCGTAGGGGCGATAAGCCCAGATGCTCAGGCTCTTATCGATACTACAAAAGGTGCTCTAGAGGCTGGTATCGCTGCTGCCAGGAGCGGAGCCAGGTTAGGAGATGTCTCTGCAGCAATCCAGTCTTATGCCGAATCTAGGCATTTCTCTGTGGTGAGGGAATATGTGGGGCATGGCATAGGTAGGGATTTGCACGAGGACCCCCAGGTTCCCAATTTTGGCATTGCAGGGGAAGGGATATCGCTGAAAAAGGGCATGACTATGGCGTTGGAGCCCATGCTTAACGCCGGGGTGTGGCGTACTAAGGTGACTGACAATAAATGGACAGTCATTACAGCCGATGGCAAGCTTTCCGCTCATTTCGAGCATACCATCGCTATTGGGGATAGTGTGCCGGAGATACTGACTATACCTTAGAGTGTTTGGAAAGGGTGGGCTGGCAGCCTATGCCCAAGAAGGAAGTCATTGAGGTAGAAGGTACAGTGGTAGAACCTTTGCCTAATGCTATGTTTCGCGTCGAGTTGCCCAATGGGCATCAAGTTTTGGCGCATGCCTCCGGCAAGATGAGGCTTCATTTCATAAGGATACTCCGTGGTGATAAGGTCTTGGTGGAACTCTCCCCCTATGACCTGACACGGGGAAGGATTACTTACCGCTTTAAGTAGCATGGTTAGGCGATTCCAAAGGTGGTTTCGATGAAGGTAAGAGCTTCGGTTAAAGTTCGCTGTGAGAAGTGCAAGGTCGTAAAGCGCAAGGGCGTTGTTAGGGTCATTTGCACTAACCCGAGACATAAACAGAGACAAGGTTAGCTTTCTCAGGAGGGGCAATGGCGAGGATTGCAGGCGTTGACATACCCAAGGATAAGCGTGTCGAGGTTGCGTTGACCTATCTATACGGCATTGGACCTGCGTTGAGCAAGAAGATCCTGGCGCAAACGGATGTTAATCCTGATACCAGGGTTAGGGACCTCACTGATGACGAGGTAAACCGTATCCGTGAGGTTATCGACAAGGGATACAGAGTAGAAGGTGAACTCCGCAAAGAGGTTAACTTCAACATCAAGCGGCTTATCGAGATCGGCAGCTACCGTGGCCTCCGTCATAGACGAGGTTTGCCTGTTCGGGGTCAGCGGACTAAGACTAATGCCCGAACGAAGCGAGGGCCTCGCAAGACGGTTGCCGGTAGAGGCAGACGCCGTGGCATGTCCAAGAAGTAGGTGGAGGTGACCAAATGGTTAATAAGAAGAAGTCATCCAGAGTTAGCAGGAGAGAGAGAAAAGCGATTCCGCGCGGGCGGGCATATATACAGTCAACTTTTAACAATACTATAATCACACTCACTGATCCTCAGGGCAATGTCATCGCCTGGGGTAGCTCTGGGACTGCTGGATTTAAGGGCTCGCGCAAAGGCACAGCCTATGCCGCGCAAAGGGCAGCCGAGGCTACAGCGAAGAAGGGCATGGAGCATGGCTTGCGCCAGGTTGATGTATATGTCAAGGGGCCGGGGAGCGGGCGTGAAGCGGCAATCCGTTCACTTCAAGCTGCGGGACTCAACATCACTAGCATCAGGGATGTAACTCCGATTCCGCATAATGGCTGCCGACCCCCCAAGAGGAGAAGGATATAGAGGAGGTTTGAGATGGCCCGTTATACGGGGCCGGCTTGCCGGATTTGTCGGCGTCAAGGCGATAAACTGATGCTTAAGGGGGACAAATGTTTTACCCCTAAGTGCCCTGTGGAGAAGCGGCATACTCCTCCGGGTCAGCATACTAGTTCCCGCCGCAAGGTCTCTGAATACAGTTTGCAACTGAAGGAGAAGCAAAGAGCACGTTCTATCTATGGTGTACTTGAGCGTCAGTTCAAGAAGCATTTCGCTGAGGCTGAGCGATTGCCCGGGCTGAGCGGAGAGAACCTGTTACAGATACTGGAAATGAGACTGGATAATGTAGTCTATCGCCTTGGCTTTGCTGATTCCCGCCGACAGTCAAGGCAGCTTGTGCTGCATGGCCATATAACTGTTAACGGGCACGTGACCGATGTTCCATCGTATCAGGTCAAGGCAGGCAATGTCATTACTTGGAAGGAAAGCAGCGCCAAACTGGCGCCATACCAGGTGGCAGTTAAAAACATAGAGAGTAAGACTATACCATCATGGCTGAGTTTAGAGCGAGATACCATGTCAGGCCGTGTGCTTGCCAAACCGGCACGTAGCGATATCGAATCTACCATTGATGAGAGGCTTATCGTAGCATTCTATTCCAGGTAGAGCTTCAATTTTTCCTGAGGAGGCGGTGCGTTGTTGCAGGTTTTGAATCCCAAAGTAGAATCTGAAAGTAGCTCTGAGACTTATGGAAGGTTTGCTGTCGAGCCTTTGGATCCTGGTTTCGGTATCACATTGGGCAATAGTTTGCGCCGTGTTTTGCTTAGTTCGCTCCCGGGAGCGGCAGTCACTGCAGTCAAGATCGAGGGAGTGCAGCATGAGTTCACTAGTATCCCTCATGTCAAAGAGGATGTAATAGAATTACTGCTCAATATAAAAGGATTGCGGCTTAGGGCTCTTTCAGATGTACCGGGGCGGCTATTTCTGGAAGCTAGTGGCGAAGGCGCAGTCTGTGCCGGTGACATCAAGCCGTCCGCTGAGTTTGAAATAGTGAATCCCGAACTTCATCTGGCGACATTGGATTCTGCAGATGCTCAGTTGAACATTACATTCTATGTGGAGCAGGGTAAGGGGTATGTGCCTGCTGGTCGAGGCGATGGTCTGCCTTTGGGGGTGATCCCCGTAGACGCTGTCTTTACCCCGGTGCGCCGGGTAAATTACACTGTAGGCAAAACCCGCGTTGCTCAGGTGAGCAACTATGACAAGCTGACTCTGGAGGTGTGGACCGATGGCACTATCTCGTCCAGAGAAGCACTCGCCCAAAGCGCTGAGATACTCACCAAGCACTTCTCCTTGTTCTCCGAATTGGGCAAGGCTCATATAGAGGGCGAAAAACCGCTTGCTCCAGCTATACCCTCCGAGAAATATGAGATGCCTTTGGAAAAGCTTGAGCTCTCAGCCCGTACTTTCAACTCTTTGCGCCGCAGTGGCATAACCAAGGTCGGCGAACTTCTGGAAAAGAGTGATGATGATTTGCTTGCTTTGAGGAGCTTTGGCCAGAAGTCTCTGGAGGAGGTGCGGGAGCGCCTGGAGACACTTGACTTGAAGCCCAAAACTGAGGAGGAAGATAAGAAGTCACGACGGCGCGCATCTGACGAGGAGCAGGATGAAGAGGATACTGAGAAAGAAGAGGGCTAGTTTTATCTAGGCTGGTTTCTATCTGGTGAGGAGACATGAGACATAAGGTAGCAGGACGCAAGCTTTCGAGAGCAACTGACCACAGGATGGCGCTTTACCGGAATCTGGTCACCGACCTTTTGCGCTATGAGAAGATTGTTACTACCGAGGCCAAGGCTAAAGAAGCGCGATCCCTGGCTGAGAAAATGATTACTTTGAGCAAGCAGAAGAACTTGCACGCTCGTCGCCAGGCGCTCGCTTTCGTTTATGAGAAGGATGTGGTAGACAAGCTGTTTTCCGAGCTTGGCCCGAGGTATGCTGACAGGCCAGGAGGCTATACTCGAGTGGTTAAACTGGGCCCGAGGTTGGGAGATGGCGCGCCTATGGCCCAGTTAGAATTGGTGTAGATGGAGTCGCTGCCGACTGGGAAACTGGCGCTCATTGTGGAATATGATGGTACAAGGTATCACGGATTCCAGGCCCAGATTGGCGTGCCAACAATTCAGGGGGCTATCGAGAGCGCTCTGAATAAAGTGACTGGGGAGAGGATCAGGATTGTCGGAGCCGGTCGTACAGATGCCGGAGTTCATGCCAAAGGACAGGTTATCAGCTTTAAATGGCTCTCAAGGCTGTCTCTGCGAACCCTGATCAAGGCTCTGAATTTTTATCTGTTGCCGGATATCGCTGTTAAAGATGGGAATACGGTGGAGGGCAGCTTTAGTGCCAGGAGAGATGCCATCAGTCGGGAATATCGCTATACAATCTTGAATAGCCCGACCCCCTCTCCTTTGCAACGAGATTACGCATATTTCGTGCCCGTGCCATTGGATACCGGCGCAATGAACGAGGCCTCTCAGGCACTCCTGGGAGAACAGGATTTTGCCTCGTTCACTGGCCCCATGAGGGGTAAAAGGACAGTGCGCAATGTATCTAAGGCGGAGGTCTCAAGAGGTGGAGAGACAGTGTTCTTTGACATGGTGGCTGACTCATTTCTCCCAAAGCAGGTACGGAGCACAGTGGGTTCTCTGGTGAGGGTGGGATTAGGTAAACTAACTCTGGAGGAGTTCAAGGAGATAATTCAAGCGAAAAGGCCCGGGCTCGCAGCACCGGTGGCGCCTGCCCATGGCCTTTGTTTGATGAAGGTAAATTATCCAGAGCACAAGTTCGGCAAGGGGCAAATATATGAGGACTTATAGTACCAAGGTGTCCGATATCGAGCGGAAGTGGCATGTTATCGATGCCTCCGGTAAAACCCTGGGCAGGTTGGCAACTGAGGCAGCGGTGCTGCTGAAAGGCAAGCACAAGCCTATGTATACGCCGCATCTTGACGTTGGCGATTATGTTGTTGTGGTGAACGCGGATAAGATAGAGGTAACCGGCAAGAAACTTACCCAGAAGATTTATTATCACCATTCCAACTATCCGGGAGGACTGAAAAGCATCAGCCTGGAGAAGATGCTTGAGTCTCATCCCACCCGCGCCGTCGAGCATGCAGTAAAAGGAATGTTGCCACATAATCGTCTGGGTGCTGCTATGTTTAAGAAGCTTAAAGTCTACGCCGGGGCTGAGCATCCTCATAAGGCACAGGTTAAAGTGGCTGAGAAGGAGAATTAGGTTGAGCGAACAAGCCTATTTTCGCGGCACAGGACGACGTAAAACAGCAGTAGCTCAGGTGAAGTTGATGACAGGCAAGGGCGCTATCATCGTCAACGGCAAGCCCTTGGAGGAGGTATTTGGGATGGAGCGGCTGCAGGCTACCATCCTCGAGCCGCTCAGGGTCACTGATACCTCGAACAAATTCAGTGCCGTAGTCAAGGTTACTGGCGGTGGTATCGTAGCGCAGGCAGGGGCCATCAGTCATGGCATCAGCCGTGCCCTGGTCAAGATGGATGAAAGCCTCAGGACCCAGCTTCGTAGTTATGGGTTACTTACCAGGGATTCACGAGTGAAGGAACGAAAGAAGTACGGGCTGAGAAAGGCTCGCAAGGCGCGCCAGTATCGAAAGAGATAGCCTTCATATAGTCCTGCAAGGAGTGCGCCGGTATTGGATATCGGAGAAGTAAGTAGAAACACCAAGATTTTGATTAATGGCATTCCTTTTGCTGTAGAGGACGTCAAGTTCGTCAAGCCTGGCAAAGGCCGCGCAATGTATTACCTCAAACTGCGCAACCTCTTCGACGGCACTACCCGAGACCAGACCTATCATTCCAGCGATAAGGTTGAAGAGGTCCATGTCAGCAGCAGCGAGATGCAGTATCTCTATAAAGAGGGTGATAACTACGTATTTATGGATAATGAGAACTTTGAGCAGCACCACGTGCCCAAAGAGATGCTCGGCACGAAGAGCCAATTCCTCAAGGAAGGCCTGGTGGTCACTGTCTCGGTGATGGAAGGCAAGGTTCTTGAGATAATCCTGCCCAAGTTCGTTGAGCTAGCGGTGGTGAAGGGTGCCGCTAGCAGCAAGAGCGATACCATAACCGCTCAATCTAAGATGGTTGAGCTTGAAACCGGGGTTACCCTGGCGGTCCCCGCCTTTATTAAGGAAGGGGATGTTCTTAAGGTGGACACACGCACCAGCACCTACGTAGAACGGGTAACCACCAAAAGGTGAAGTGCATCGACTATGGCCGAGGACGATTCCTTGCGCCTCTCCCAAATCGAGGCCAATCTCGAGCGCCGGGCTCTTATCTATGACCTAATTCGAGTCTTCTTTCGCAGCGAAGGCCTCCTCGAGGTAGAGACGCCTCTCCTGGTTCCTACGGTTGCTCCCGAAAAGTACATCGCCCCCTTTGCTGTCAACGGTTGGTTCCTCTCCACATCTCCCGAGATGCACATGAAGCGCCTCCTTGCTGCCGGATATAGTAAAATCTTCCAGATTTGCCACAGCTTCCGCAAAAGCGAGCGAGGCCAATTGCATAACCCCGAATTTACTATGATGGAATGGTATCGCGTTGGCGCTGACTACATGGGGATTATCCAGGATACTGAACGGTTGGTGTCAACCCTGACAAACAAGCTGTGCTCTGGCTCAACTATTCGTTACCAGGGCAAGAAGATCGATCTTACGCCTACCTGGCCCCGGGTAACAGTTCGGGATGCTTTTCTTCGTTCGGCTGGCTGGGATCCATTCACTCGCCTTGACGAAGAGCGGTTCGAAGTTGATTTGGTTGAGAAGGTCATACCGAGCTTTGACACTAGCCGTCCCACTGTGCTCCTGGACTATCCCGTGCCAATGGCCTCTCTGGCCAGGTTAAGGCCTGGAAGCCCACCGGTGGCCGAACGTGCTGAGGTCTTTATCGGGGGGCTCGAGCTGGCCAATGCCTACAGCGAGTTGAACGATGCTGCCGAGCAGGAGAAGCGGTTCAAACAGGAAATCGAGGCTTTGAAGCGAGAAGGTAAAGGCAGCGTTGTCATGCCGGAGAAATTTCTGAAGTCTCTGCCCGGTCTTCTTGAGTGTGGAGGCATCGCCCTTGGTATCGACCGCCTGGTCATGTTATTCTGCGATGCTGCTTCCATCGATGAGGTTGTCGCTTTCCCCTGGGATATGGTTTAGTACAAATCAAGCTTGCTCTGATTGAGCCGCTGGAGGGGCGCAGCACTGCCGTGCCCCTCTTTATTTCTATAACGCACAACTGATGTTGTAATTTCTTTGGCGGCTGTGCATAATGAGTCATCCCTGTGGAGTCGCCCAGGGCTTGAGGAGGGGACGAGATGAAAGCGGCCGTACTGGAAGGCAAGAGAAAGTTTGTGATAGAAGAGGTGCCGGAGCCTGTTATAGAAAAGGATGAAGTGCTGATAAAGGTGCGGTACTGCGGGATATGCGGCTCTGATTTGCACGTTTTCAAGGAAGGCGCTCGTGTAGGGTTTGGCCACGAGTTCTCTGGAGATATTGTACGCATGGGCTCGGAAGTGAAAGGTTGGAAGATAGGAGAGCGAGTGGCAGTTGATCCTGTTGTCTCCTGCGGCGAGTGCTTCTGGTGCCAGCGTGGAGAATTAGGTCTCTGCGAACAATATTTTATCGCATTGGTGGAATATAAGGGCGCTTACGCCACCTACGCCAAGGCCAAGGATAGCTGCCTTCATAGACTCCCCCGAGGTCTGGGTTATGAGGAAGGGGCTATAATCGAGCCCACGACTTGTGCCCTGCATGCCACCAAAGTGGGCGGCATGCAAAAGGGCGACGTTGTGGCAGTGCTTGGTCTGGGCCCCATCGGACAACTGGTGGCGCGAGTAGCAAAAGCCTCGGGTGCCAAGGCAGTGTATGCCTCAGAAATTAGCCAGCTAAGGCTGGAAATGGCCAGAGGTGCGGTAGACGAAGTCATAGACGCGAAAGCGATTAACCCGGTTGACAGGATTCTTGAGCTGACAGACGGGAGAGGCCCTGATATTGTCTTCGAATGTGCTGGAACCGTAGCGACGACGCAGCAATCAGTCGCCTTGGTGAGAAAAGGCGGGACTGTCGTTATTGTAGCCATATGCTTCGAGACAGTCGAGTTGCCGGTCAGCAACATCAACCTGAGAGAGCTTACGGTAAAAGGGTCCATGTGCTTTTCGCCAGGTGAGTATGCCACTGCCTTGAAGCTCATCAAGAATAAGAAAATCGATGTGGCACCTTTGCTGAGACGCAAGATGCCACTGGCTAAGATCAACGAGGCATTCGAAATGGCCCTTAAAGGGGAGGGCGGCAAGATCCTGATAAAGCCCTAGAAACAGGTGGGCTCATTTCTTATGGATTTCCACCAGCGTGCTCCTCGCTTCTACCCCTCGATAGTTCGCAAAGCCCAGCGTGGTGGGGTCGGTCCTCACATCGAGCACCGCCGGCAATCCTGACTTGAAAGCTCTCTTCAGGGCGGGCTTGATTTGCTCCGGCTCGGTAACAAGCTCACCGTAAGCTCCCAGGCTCTCCGCGTACTTATCGTATCTCACCTCTTCGCTCAATATGGAGCAAGCCTCACGGCACTTGTTGAGCTGCTGGTCGTGCCTCACCATGCCCCACTGGCAGTCGTTACCTACCACCACCACTATTTGTTTCTTGTGCCGTACGGCGGTGTCTATCTCGCTGGCATTGAGCAGGAATGAGCCATCGCCTGTTATGACGACGACTTTTTTATCTGGTTTTGCCGTTTTGATGCCTATTCCGAAGGGGATGCCTCCCCCCAGGTGCCCCAGGGAGCCGCCCTGAGCGTTTATATAACTGCGCGGTGAATTGGCGTGATACAAAGGCGTGACATGAGCGTGTATATCCCCACCGTCCATCACAATGACAGAGTCGTCGCCCAGGTAGTCGCAGACCTCTTTGCCCAGCCTCCCTGGGGCGATGGGCTTGCTAGAGCTCGTTGCCCCGGCGGTCAGGATGTCCTGAACAGACTTGGCAATGCCCTTCACTGTTTTCACCCACTCCGTCTCCCTGCGCTTTTTGCCTGAGGCTCTAAGTGCCTCCTGAGACGCCTCCGTCAATTGATTGAGCACTGCTCTGGCATCTCCCCATATCCCGAGGTCGACAGGCCTGTTTCTGCCGATCTCCAGTGGTTCGATCTCCACAGAGATTACCTTTACATCAGGCGCATAAAAAGCGCCCTTGCCGTAGTTAAGTATCTCCTCAAACCTGACACCGATGGCGAGGAGCACATCGGCTCCCGATATGCTACCGAAATCGTAGCCCACAGGCCCTCCGCAGAGCGGATGGTCATCAGGTATGCCCCCTTTGCCGCCAATGGCGTAACATACGGGAACCTTAAGCAGCTCGGCGAACTTCACCAGCTCTTTTGAAGCATTGGACCAGAGAATGCCACTTCCAATCAAAATGCCAGGCCTCTCAGCGTCCAGCAGCCATTTGACTGCTTTCTTCACCAGTTGCGGGTCTCCATAGGGTCGGGCGTTGGTTCTGTATCTCTCAGGCGGAACAATCGGCGCGTCTTTCTTATCTACTTCGAGCAGCAGCAAATCGTAGGGAATATCTAACAGCACAGGCCCTTTGCGCCCTGTAGTAGCGTATCTGAAAGCTGTAGCTACATACTCCGGCAAGCGTGCTGTAGATGTGGGGTAACCTCTCCACTTCGTAATCGGGTGGTACATATCACTGGAGTCGAATTCCTGGACAGCGCCCTTGCCGGTATAGCAAAGCGGTGTGGAGGTGCAGATGCCTACAACAGGCGCGCCGGCATACCAGGCTGCAGCGATACCTGCCGCCATATTGATAGCGCCCGGGCCTGCCGTGACCATAGTCACCCCGGGTTCGCCGGTGGCCATAGCGTAGCCAGTGGCAGCGTTAGCCACAGCCTGCTCGTGCCTCATATCCAGGAGTTCTATGCCCTCATCCAGGCATGAGTCATATATCTCGCTCAGTTCGCCGCTGAGAGTGAAGACAGTCTTAATCCTCTCATTCTTCAAAGCCTTGCCCACGAGTACACTTCCCTTTATCTTCGCCATTCCGACCTCCATAGGTTAGTAGTTGGGAAACTCTAACAAGTGAATGAATGTAGGAACCGATTCCCTGTGCGATTTAGGACTAGATTCTAACCGATTTTGCCTACAGTTTCCAATAAATAAGGGAGTATATATTTAGCTCTTTTAAGACTCGGCAAGGCGCTTCTTGAGGAAGTCGATGATTTTAACAGGGTAGGGATCGGTCTCGTTGAGCAGCGCCAGATAATAGCTGACCCAGTCCCCGAAGAAAACGAGGCTCATCATCTGGCTCAGGGCGCTTTCTCCTCTGGCTTCGACTATCTCGTAGCTTACCTTTGCGTTGCTCAGCATCTCAGTGGTGAGCTTGTAACGGAGAAGCGTTCGTGGATGAAGACGGGGGGAACGTAGGAAAACCACGAACAGCTTCTGCGCCAAATCGGCAGGGAACTCATAGCCTACCACGGCATTGTGGTTGAGTTCGGGGAATATCTCATAAAAAGCCCAGGCCTTGCTATTCTCATTAATCTGTGTTTTCCAGCGTTGCGCGGCCGTGGAAACAAAGCCCGCACCATAGATAACCGCTAAATGTCTATGCAACTTGGTTGCCAGTTGCTTGGCTGGATTGTTCTTCAGCGGGCGGTTCTCATTTATTGTGGTCTGTAAATCCTGAAGGACCTGCGCCATCTCTGCCACTTCCTTCGATTTATCGCTCACAATGCCCAGCTTCTGGCAGATTCCGAGAAGGGGGACGAAGCTGTGAGCCAGTGCGGCGCGGGGCGGTGCTTTATAGTCGATAGTAAGAACGGGGATTTTATTTTGTTCGGCAATCGCTTTTAACTTGCCGCCGGTGGTGATGACCAGCTTCTTGGCTGGTGTCGCTAGCGCTTGATCGAATGCCGATAACGTCTCTTCAGTCATCCCCGAGTAGCTTGAGGCGATGACCAGAGTTCTAGCGTCAACGTAATGGGGCAGATTGTAGTCCCGGCATACCGAGATGGGTGTTCTACTCTCCAGCGAGGCCAGGCTGTTTAGCAAGTCGCCGCCGATAGCCGAGCCTCCCATACCCAGGATGACAACTCTGTCTATATTAGAATAAGACCTCGGCAATTTGAGGTCCAAAGCTTGCTGCCATGCCTTGAGGCATTGTTGGGGCAGCTCGCGAATGCGCTCCCTCATACCGGCTGGGTCTAATCTTCTATGGACTTCTGTGTTATCAAGGTCTATCATTTCTAAACCCCAGCCAATTCCTTTCCTGCGTTGAGCAGCCTTTCCACATGTTCCGGAGAGTCGCTTTCGGCATATATGCGCAGGACTGGCTCTGTCCCGGAGAGGCGGATAAGGAGCCAACTCCCATCGCTGAGCCGGAAGCGAAAACCATCCACTGTGTCGCTCTTGGTTACCTTCGTATTATCGATCTCGCTGGGCTTGAGCTGGCTCAAGCGCTTGACCACAGCCTCTCGTTTCTCCTCAGAGAAATGGAAATCGATTCGGTTATAGTGATGTGGGCCAACTTTGCTATAGAGATATTTTATGAGCTCCGAGGGCTTCTTGCCCGTTTTTACCATAAAATCTAGTATATATAGCCCTGACAGAATGCCGTCCCGCTCCGGGATATGTCCACGATAGCCGAAGCCGCCGCTCTCCTCGCCTCCGATAAGGGCGTTTTCGGCCATCATCTTGGGCCCGAGATATTTGAATCCGACAGGTGTCTCAAATACTGGCACCGAATAGAGTTCGCCCAGCTTGTAGACCATGTCAGTGGTGGTTACGGACTTTACGATTGCTCCTCGCTCACCGCGCACTTCGAGCAGGTAAAGGGCAAGCAAGGCAAATACCTGAAGCTGTGTCACGAATACGCCGTTTTCGTCCAGGACGCCGATGCGGTCAGCGTCGCCGTCAGTTGCCAGTCCCACATCTGCGCTGCTCGCTTTCACCCTCTTGGAAAGCTTGGTCAGATGGGAAGCAATGGGCTCCGGCTGTATTCCCGGGAAGAGGGGATTGCGTTTGGCATTGAGCTCAATTATCTTGACGCTGCCGCCGCCCAACAATTTTCTGAAGTATCCTGCTCCGGCTCCGTACATGGAATCTACGGCAATATTCAATCTCGAATTGCGTATCCCTTTGAGGTCGACCAACTTCGCAATGTGGCTCAGATAGACTGGTGCCGGATCGTGATATTCAATCAGCCCCTGTTTCAAGCCATCCGATAATGCAAGGCGCTTTACCTTGCCGCTGCTCACGATTTGATGGATGCGTTTCTCCAGCTCTGCAGTCACCTCAGGCGAGGCACTTCCGGCGTATTCAGGTTTATACTTGAATCCATTCCATATAGCTGGGTTATGGCTGGCGGTGATGATCACTGCCCCCGCTGCTTTCTTGGCCACGATGGCGTAGCTGATCACAGGGGTTGGTGCTGCCTTGGGGTTCAGATACGCTTTTATACCATTGGCAGCTATCACTTCGGCTACGGCGGCGGCGAAATCCTCCGAGGCAAACCTGGTGTCGTAGCCAATAATTAATCCCCGCGAAGCAATGCCTTTGTCCAGAAGGTAGTTTGCCACGCCCTGAGCGCAGGCGCGGACGTTGTCGAAAGTGAAATCCTCGCCGATTATGCCTCGCCAGCCATCGGTGCCGAACTTGATAGTTGGTGGCATTTTAACCTTCTCTAAAATGAGATGGCATTGTCCTCGATAGTCTTGCTTGCCCAAACCTTGATGCCGTGTTCCAGCTTGTTGCTGCAGCCGATGGTAACATCATCGCTGATGATGGAACCATCGGTAACCCAGGTGTTGTCTTTTACGGTAGTGTCATTGCCTATCACGCTGTTTCTTACAGTTACATTCTTGCCAAGTCTGACATTTTGCCAGAGTATAGCCTCATCTATAATGCTGCCTTGCCCTATAACACAACTATTGCCTAGAACAGTCGGCCCTGAAATCTTGACACCTTGCTCAATGCTGCAACCTCTGCCCATCACTATCGGGCCAGTGAGCTTGGCCGAAGGATGGATTTTGCAACCTTCCTCTAGCCAGATGCTATCAGCCATCGCTTTGCCAGGGAAATGGGAGGCGGCCTTACCCGTGAGCAAATCGTGATTTAGCTTCAAATAGTCGTCGGGTTTGCCGGTGTCGAGCCAGTAGGCAGAGGACTGATAGCCGTAAAAAGGTATGCCGCGCTTCACCAGGTCAGGGAAAAGCCCCCGCTCAAGCATGGAATGGACGCTGGCTGGTATCAGTTCCAACATCTCTGGTTCCATCACATAGATGCCGGCGTTAATCAGGTTGGAGGTTACCTTGTCTCGGCTTGGCTTCTCGATGAACCCTTTAACCCTGTTCTGGCCATCCAACTCGACTACTCCGTACGCTGTGGGGTCTTCTACAGGGGTGAGTGCGATGGTGGCTTTCGCCTTGTGGGCTCGGTGAAACTTTACCATATCGGTAAGGTTCAGGTCACTGAATATGTCGCCGTTAAATACCAAGAAGGTTTCCTTTAGGAACCGCTCTGAATTCTTCACTGCCCCGCCTGTTCCCAACGGCGTCTGCTCAACTGCGTAGCTCAGCTTCACTCCGAAACCGTTGCCATCCCCGAAATGGCGCTGGATGCGGTCTGGTAAATAGCAAATGGCAAGTATGATCTCGTCAATATGGTGCCTCTTGAGGCGTTCGACCATATGCTCTAGAAATGGTCTGTTCACTATAGGGACCATAGGCTTGGGAAGGTTGCAGGTGAGGGGACGTAACCGCAGTCCCTCCCCGCCGACGAGAATGATTGCCTTCACTATTTCTCCTTGCTCGTCTTCTTTATCCCGGCTTCAGCACGTAGTGCCGCTGCTTTGTCGGTACGCTCCCAGGGCAGGTCCAGGTCGTTTCGACCGAAGTGGCCGTAGGCTGCTACCTGTTTATAAATGGGACGGCGCAGGGCCAGCGACTGGATAATGGCTCCAGGACGAAAATCGAAGTGCTTGTTCAACAGCTTCTGAATTATTTCTTCGTCCACTCTGGAGGTGCCAAATGTCTCGACGCAGATGGAAATAGGATGAGCTATACCGATGGCATACGATACCTGAATCTCCAAGCGGTCAGCCAGTCCGGCAGCAACGATGTTCTTGGCGGCATAGCGAGCATAATAAGCAGCGGAACGGTCTACTTTTGTGGGGTCCTTCCCGGAGAAAGCACCGCCACCATGCCGGGCAACTCCTCCGTAGGTGTCGACCAGTATCTTGCGTCCGGTAAGTCCAGTATCACCCATCGGCCCGCCAATGACAAATCGACCGGTGGCGTTGATATAGTATTTGGTCTTTTTGTCTAGGAGCTCACGAGGAATTACATTCTTTATCACCAGTCCCTGAATATCTCGGTGGATGACCTCGTTGCTGGTTGCCTCATTGTGCTGTGCACCGATAACGACTGCCTCAATCCGTTTAGGCACTCCGCAGTCATATTCAACGGTAACCTGCGATTTACCATCAGGTCTCAGGTAGGGTAGGGTTCCATTTTTTCTCACCTGGGCCAGACGCTGGCAGAGCTTGTGGGCCAGTACAATCGGCAGCGGCATAAGTTCAGGGGTTTCGTTGCAGGCAAATCCTATCATCATTCCCTGGTCGCCCGCTCCTAGCCTCTCCTTCTCAGTTGAATTCTCCTGTTTTTCCCTAGTCTCTATTGAGTGGTTCACGCCCATTGCGATGTCGGGCGATTGCTCCTTAATTGAGACAATGACGCCGCAGGTATCGCAATCGAACCCGTACTTAGCGCGGGTGTAGCCTACCCCGCGCACCGTTTCTCGAACGATCTGCGGAATCTCCACATAGCATTTGGTGGTGACCTCTCCCATCACGATCACCAGGCCGGTTGTCGCCATGCTCTCGCAGGCAACTCTGGCCATCGGGTCTTGTGCTATGATTGCATCTAATACAGAGTCCGAAATCAGATCACAGAGCTTATCCGGGTGTCCCTCGGTGACCGATTCCGAGGTTATTAGCATGCACGGCGATTTCATGAACGAAGTAGTCATTGGTCTTTCCTTTCCTTTAAGTTCCTGCTTCCCAACTTTCCAGATATTTTCGTTGTTCAGAGGTCAGGGTGTCAATTTTGATGCCCATAGCCTTCAGCTTGAGCCTGCCCACCTCTTTATCCACTTTCTCAGGAACAGGGTACACCCTGGGCCTGAGTTCATTGCCCCTCTTGACCATGTACTCAACGCAAAGGGCCTGGTTGGCAAAGCTCATATCCATAACGCTGGCCGGGTGCCCTTCGGCGGCAGCCAGATTGATTAGCCTGCCTTCTCCAAGAAGGTAAAGATGTTTCTTGTCCGCGAGCGTATATTGTTCCACCGACCCCCGTATCTGCTTTTTGTCCACGGCTAGTTTCTCCAGAGCCGGGATGTTAATCTCCACGTTGAAATGGCCGCTGTTCGCCATAATTGCCCCGTCTTTCATCGCCAGCATATGTTCGCTGTCAATGATATGCAATCCCCCGGTGACTGTGATGAAGATATCACCTATCCTGGCTGCATCGAGGAGCGGCATCACCTGATAGCCATCCATAACTGCTTCCAGTGAGCGGATAGGGTCCACTTCACATATAATGACATGAGCACCGAATCCTTTTGCCCTCATGGCAACCCCTCGACCGCACCAGCCGTAGCCGCAAATCACTACTTTCTTGCCTGCCCAGAGGACATTGGTCGCCCGCGTGATGCCGTCCATGGTGCTCTGACCTGTCCCGTAGCGGTTATCAAAGAAATGCTTTGTCTGGGCGTCGTTCACTGCAATAATAGGGTATTTCAGTCTTTTCTCCTGCTCCAGGCTCCTGAGCCTGATCACACCTGTAGTCGTTTCCTCTGTCCCGCCGATAATGTTTCTGATAAGCTCGTTACGTTCCTTGTGAATCGACGCCACAAGGTCAGCGCCATCGTCCATCGTGATATTAGGTTTGTGGTCCAGAGCGGCATTGATGTGTTTATAGTAGGTCTTATTGTCTTCACCTTTGATAGCGAAGACAGGGATGCCCTCTTTCACCACTAAGTAGGCAGCCGCGTCATCCTGAGTCGATAGAGGGTTAGAGGCACAGAGTGCTAGATCAGCGCCACCTGCCTTCAGGGTCAAAGCTAGGTTGGCTGTCTCGGTGGTGATATGAAGACAGGCAGAGATGCGAATCCCTTTGAGTGGTTTACTCTTGGCAAACCTTTTCCCGATCAACTGTAGCACTGGCATCTCGCGAGACGCCCACTGTACTCGGAGCTCTCCTGCTGAAGACAGGGATGGGTCTTTGATATCGCTATTGCCTGTTATGCTTCGTCTCATGATAATACTCCTTTAAATTTGTCGTCCTTACTTATATATCTTTGACTTGAACTGCTCCGCAACCCAGTCGGGTATATTTAAAGTGCCCATCAGGACCGGGTTCTGGTGACAATCGCTGCCGCCGGTCATGATTAGATTATGACTCCTGCAGAACTCGATGAAATGAGCTGTAGTCTTAGCATCATGTTTAGTATGCCAGCACTCGATTCCGTCGATATAATCCAGCATGTAATCCTCGATTATCTCCGTCTGCCTGGCCAGGTCGCGCGTTATAGTTACCAAAGACGTTCCGCTAGGGTCATTGGGGTGGGCAAATACAAGTACTCCTCCCGTGTTTCTGATCAACTTTGATGCTTCGGCGAGAGAAAGCGGGTACTTGGGCACATCGCATTTCACTAGATACTTGTCGAACGCCTCTTGTTTATCTTTAACAATCCCTTTCTTGACCATATAGTTCGCTATGTGAGGTCTGCCGAATGCACCGTCTACAGTCGCCTGTATGTTTTCCAGGTCTTTCTCCGTGAATCTTTCCAGGCCCACCTTGTCGAACTCAGCGTTTAAGTTCTCCAGTATCTTGCGTGCTCTGGCCTCTCTATGTTGTCTCATCGTTTGGAGCTTATTCTTCAACTCCTGGTTTTCTATGTCGTATTGATATCCCAGGAAATCCAGTGAGTATGACTTGGTAGATTTGCCCTTGTCCGGGGAATATTCAAATGAAACATTCAATTCTATGCCCGTTATATAAGAAATCCTGTAGTCTCGGGCCAGGGTTATTGCTTTGGCCTGGGCATCAACGGAGTCGTGGTCAGTTATCGCGAGCAAATCTATATTCCTTCTCTTAGCTTCTTTGAAGACCTCTTCGACTGGCCAATTGCCATCCGAGCCAGTCTTTGTATGTATCTGCAAATCTATTTTCATCTCTGCATTTAGCCTTGCCATTGCTCTTCTGAGTGCGCTTACCTGCTATTTGTCATTCTGAGCTTTAGCGAAGAATCTCAGATTATCTAACAGGGCTTTTGAGTAGTCCGAATCATTCCTCACTCAAATCCCTCCAATCCGGGTTGTTGGCTTCAATCAAAGCTATCTTTTTGCTGCGCAACCACCCTTTGATTTGTTTTTCTCTTCTTATGGTTGCATCCACATCATTTGCCGATTCACAATAAACGAGTTTGGTAATATTGTATCTCTTTGTAAAACCTCTAATCAGCTTGTTCTTATGTTCTGAGACTCGTCGTCCCAAATCGTTTGTAACGCCTGTGTATAGTGTCTTAGATTTATTTGTCATTATATAAACATAATATTGCCCCATTGTATTATCTGAGACCCTTCGCTTCACTCAGGGTGACACATAAAGATTACCTCTTTTCGACTCCGATAATATGCCAATCTTCAGGCGGATCGAACTGCGTGTCCACTATCAGGTGAACAATGTCAAGCTTCGGATTTAACCTCTTCAGGTCGTCCAGGTCTACCTTCTCGAACTTCTTCTCATTATTGATATAAGCTTGTTCGGTAAGCGCATTCGATTCATATTTCTCTTTGGTGCGTCTCGCTATCCTTGCCAGCGAAACCTCGCGGGGGCATTGCGTTTGCAGTATGACAAACGTTCGTGTGTATTTGGCGGCAAGGGCAGCAGCACGCCTTCTCAGCGATTGTGTGATAAAGGTGGCATCTATTATAGCACCCCCGCCCTTCTGCAGAAGCTCCTCTGTCTGTCGGAAGGTCTCATCATAGACCAGCATCCGTTTATCCATATTCGAGGCGACCTTCTCATCAAAAATGTCTTCGCCCTTAAGCACCTCTTTCCTGATCAGGTCTGTTCGGACGATAGTGTAGCCCTTTATCTTGGCTATTTCCTCGCTCGTCTCAGTCTTCCAGGAGGCGGGAAGCCCGACGGTGATGAGCAATACATTAGGCCCGAGATTGGCCTTTACGAACTTAGCGAACGGCTCTTTCATTTTGCCACCCTTGTCCAGTTATCTAATTCATCAGGCATCTACGATATATACGATTCCGCGAGCTCAAAATACCTTCTAGCTCTATCAAGCGTTTTCGACTTCTGGCCTTCCGAGATATGCGGGTCATCTAACTGGAAACTTTCCACCTTCCCCCGAACATAGGCGCGGTAGCACTTATAGAAGTCCAGCAGCTTGAGCAGTTCTTTGTCTCCAGACGCTTTTACATATGACTCGGCGAAGTGCTCTGATAGCTCGGGGCGTCTATGGAAATCCAGGTCCATAGCCAGGAAGGCGATCTCACTGGCAACATCGATATATCTGAATCTATCATTGAATTCGATACAGTCGAAGATGCATAGGCCATCGATAAAGCAGATATGCGCCGCATGCAGGTCTCCATGGCAGTCCCTTATCCGGCCTTCCTTAACCCTTTTAGCAAATAGGGTAGCATTCCTCTTGAGAAAGGAATGGGTGTAATTTTTTATCCGCTCGTATTGCTCCCTGGTAATAGTTTGGTTGACATAACTACTAACCTGGGTGAAGTTCTCCTCAGCGTTTCGAGTGACAGTATCCAGCCCTCCGATTTTAGCCTGTTCCTCGCCGATTTCTGCCTGGCGGTGAAATTCTACCAGTCTTTTAGCAAGCATCTCTACCATCGGTGGGGTCACCTGGTCGCTTTGTAACATCCTGTCCATCATCCGCTGATAGGGGAGCGGGCGCATTTTCACCGCGCATTCGACCTCCTTGCCGCTGCCCTCGACCGTGAAGCTCCTTCCTTTCTTGGTTATGCCCACTACGCCCAGGTATATATTGGCGCACAGACGCCTGTTTAGCGCAACCTCCTGATTACAATAGAAGCGTCGTTTTTCCAGAGTAGTGAAATCGAGGAAGCCGAAGTCAACGGGCTTCTTTACCTTGTAGACATAATCTCCGGCAAGGAAGACAAATGATATTTGAGTCTGCACCAGCTCGACTGACTTTGGGTTGTGCGGATATGCTTTGGGGTTCGACAGCGCTTTTACCAGCGCTTCTAGCTCTGGCATTCTTGCCTGCCCCCTACTGAAGCGGAATTAGTTTCCTTTTATTTTACGGGCTTCAGAGCTTTTCTCTTCTCTTCCAGCTTCTTGCTCTTGCGGCGGTGCTTCAGCTCTGCTACCCTTTTTCTCTTGTTCATATTCCCTGCCTAAGTCGTGTGACTGCCCGAAGCTGGTGAGTCCCCCATCGAGGTTCATGGGGGACTCACCATTTATGACGTTGGTTTTTGCTCTTATTTGCTCTGCATGAAATCGCTCTAGTCCACTCTAATTACAGCGGCATCACCTTGTGCTAAGCCTCCACAAATGCCGCATGCGCCCAGGCCACCACCTCTTCTGCGCAATTCATACATCATTGTCATTAAGATACGAGCCCCGCTTGCTCCAACTGGATGGCCGATCGCTATAGCACCCCCGTTGGGGTTGGTCTTTTTCATCAGTTCCTGCCATTTGGCTTCATTTCCATCTGCCAGTACTTTGGTCGAGACCAAGGGCATTGCGGCAAATGCTTCGTTTACTTCAATGACAGCTATCTCGTCTAGACTGACCTTAGCCTTGGCCAAAGCTTTCTGTATTGCAATTCCGGGGACTGCCGACAGCTTGGCAGGTTCCCTGGCGACGCTGCACGCTGACAGAATGGTAGCTAGCGGCTTGATACCCATCTCCTCTGCCTTGGACCTTTTCATTATTATTATCGCCGATGCTCCTGCATCCAAACCTGGAGAATTTCCGGCAGTAACGGACGGACTGCCATATATGGGCTTGAGTTTTGCCAGACCTTCCAGCGTTGTATCCGGCTTGGGGAAATCATCCTTGCTAAATACTATGGGAGGCCCTCTTTTCTGCGGCACTTCTACAGGTACCAATTCATCCTTGAATTTTCCAGCTTTCTCGGCCGCTTGGTATTTCTGTTGAGAACCCAGGGCCCACTGGTCCAGCATTTCTCGTCCGATACCGTACGATAACGCACCCTCACCCGCATCCTTCGCCAGGGAATTATATCCTACGTACATTATGGGATTGAGATGATCTACCATCGTAAGTGGCGTTAACCCCAGTCCCCAGCGGTGTCCATTAACCACCACGGGGGTATTGCTCATATTTTCTGCCCCCACGGCCATGCAGGTTTGCGCTTCACCAACCAGGATAGCCCTGTATCCCAACTGGACGCAAACCAAAGATGAACAGCAAGCTCTATCTATAGTGAGAGAAATCAGGTCATTTGGTAAGCCTGCCTTTAGCAGAGCCTGTCTTGCGATTACATTGTACAAGAGAGCTGCTTCGGACTGTATGCACATCCCGTAGTAAAGCTCATCTATGTCGCTACCCTTGATGCCCACACGCTTCAAGGATTCCTTGATTACCGTAGCCCCAAGTTCTGAGCTGTGCACCTCTCGCAATACCGATCCAAACTTACTGAATGGCGTTCTTATTCCACTCACGATCACGACATCATCATGTTTAGTCATCTTACACTTTTCCTTTAATTAGAATTCGAATATGTCGGAGGTGGATTATTTGTAGTTATACCACCCCTTGCCCGACTTTTTCCCTAGCCTTCCCGCTTTAACCAAGTGCACTAGACTTTGGGGCGGTCTGAACCGTTCCCCGTAAACCTTGGCCAGACCTTCACATATTGGTACTTCGATATCCAGACCCGAGAAATCAGCTAGCTCAAACTGACCCATGGGATGGCCGAGAGCCAATTTGAGTGTCTTATCTATATCCTCTTTTGTGGCGATTCCTTCTTCTAATATCCTGTAGCATTCCAACCTCAGGGCTACAAGCACTCTTGTGCTGATAAATCCCTGAGAGTCCTTACATACTACTATCTCCTTCCCCAACTTTGTGGCGAAAGCCCTGATCTGCTCGACAACACTGTCCGCAGTCTCCAGTCCCTTAACAACCTCTACCAATCTCATCATGACAGGCGGATTGAAGAAGTGCGTACCTACTACCCTCGAAGGATTCGCTACTACCGAAGCAATTTCCGTGATGCTGTTTTGCGAAGTATTCGTGCCTAATATGGCCTCAGGTTTGCTCAGGCCGTCCAGCTTCTTAAACATTTCTTTTTTCAGTTCCAAAATCTCGGGTATGGCTTCTATAATTAAATCTGCATCTTTGACAGCCTTTGCGATGTCAGTAGTGAAAGTTATCCGAGAGAGAATAGCTTGCTTCTCTTGTTCTGTGATTTTCTCCTTTTTCAGCATCCGGTCCAGCGACCCATCGATTCCTGATTTTGCCCGTGCTAGAAACTCATCTTTTATATCGTTTAAGCAAACATCGTAATGCGCCGTGGCTGCAACCTGGGCTATCCCATGCCCCATGGTTCCCGCACCGATTACTGCTACCTTTTTGATTTCCAATTTACCCTCCTTACCAGATAGAATATCCGCCATCGACCACTACTATTGCGCCGGTCATATAATCAGAAGCTTGTGAGGCAAGAAGTAAGGCCGGCCCCACCAGTTCTTCCGGCTGGCCGAATCTCTTGAAAGGTATCTTAAACTCTAGAAACTTTCTTTGTGCCTCCTCGTCTTGTTGTCTCCTTGTCAGTTCGGTGGCGATCTGTCCGGCCACGATGCAATTGACATTAATATTGAAACGCGCCCAGTCCAACGCAAGAGCCTTAGTCATCTGCGCGATCCCTGCTTTTGCAGCACAGTAATGTATGGAAAAAGCCGTGGCCATCTGTCCATATATAGACCCCATATTGATTATCTTGCCCTTCTTCTGCTTGATCATCACTTTCCCAACAGCCTTGGACATCAGGAAAACCGATTTCAGGTCGATATCTATGACCCTGTCCCACTCCTCGACAGTTACGTCGAGGGTTTTATTCAGCGGTGCAATTCCTGCATTATTAACCAGAATATCGATCCTTCCGAATTCATCGACTGCTTTCTTCACCAGATTTTCGACGTCACTCTCACTGGTGACATCGGTCTTGACGACCAGGGCACGCCGACCGAACTTCTCGATTTCTTTAGCCACACCCGCGATCAGCCCATCGTCGACCACGATGTCGCAAATAACGACATCAGACCCAGCCTCAGCGAAAGCTACAGCAAAGGCCGCACCTATGCCCCTCCGGGCTCCGGTAATTAGCGACACCTTGCCTTCCAATGAGAAACTGGGTAAGCTCATTTCTTAACCTCCTTTTTTACTCCGGCCACAAGAAACCCCAGGCAATTTGTGGGTTAGTCGGGGTTTCGCGTTTTTAACTCACGGTGAGGCCATTTCTTGCAGCTTGCACAGCACGTTTTATGATAAACCCGCCGCATCTGATTGTCAAGGCTGCGCAGAACGTGCCAAACGCGCCGCAGGATACCGGAGTCGAGGCCCTACGCGGCTTTAAACATCACGTAACGTCTCGTGCCTTCAGCTTTCTCAGGAAACTCCACTTTGACTGTAGTCCCCACCTTGATTCTATCTGGATTTTTTGGGTCGATGCCATGGATTCGGCCGCAGATCTTAGGCCCCTCGTCCATTTTGACTATACCGGCCAGGTAGGGATTGTTCCTGTCGTGCCCTTCCGCGATGGTGCAGGTCGGGCCAACGGATATGGCTGTGAAGGCGGCGAGCTTGCCGTCGCCTTTCAGTTCCACCCATTCCATATCGCTCCCATGGCATTTGATACATATAGGGTGAGGAGGCAGATATAGCGCCTGACACTTTTTACATTTGGAGCCCATGAGCTTCTTTTCAGCTAGAAACTGGTAGAATGAAGTGCTGTTGAATTTTATTTCCTCTGCCAAGGTTCTATCTCCTCTCAAAAATATGAACTACGCAGGTGCCGCCAGTGGCACCAACATTATGGGTTAAAGCTAGGCGGATGTCTTTCCCAGGAACCTGTCTGGGCCCTGCCTCTCCTCTCATCTGAGCCCAGCTTTCCACGACTTGTCCTATCCCTGAAGCTCCTACAGGATGGCCCTTGGACTTGAGACCACCGGAAGTGTTGATAGGTTTAGCCCCATCGCGAGAGGTAACCCCTTCCCTTGTTGCCATGTAAGCCCCGCCGGGCTTGAAAAAACCTAAGTCTTCGATAGCTACAAGCTCGGCTATGGTGAAGCAGTCGTGGACCTCAGCAATCTGAATATCCTTGGGGGTTACTCCTGCCATATCGTAAGCCTGTTTAGCTGCGACTCTTGCTGCAGATATGGTGGTCATGTCCTCTCTTTCAGGCAGAGCGTGGTCGGTGGCATGACCGCTGCCTATTATGTACAAAGGGACATTGGAGTAATCCTTTGCCAGGTCTTCGGCAACCAGCAGGAGGCAGGCGGCTCCATCGGTGATAGGCGAGCAGTCGAACAATCTCATCGGCCAGGCTACCACAGGATTGGCCGCAGGGTCTTTGAGGAATTCCAGCTCGTCATGCCAGGTAGGAGTAGGCTCACCTTTTTGCTTTGCCTTCTCAATCCTGGAGTTCATGAGGTCTCTTATCGACTTGTTGAATTGCGCCTTGGGATTTAGCGCCCCGTTTTTATGGTTCTTGATGCCCACCCTCATGAAATCCTCAGGAGTAGCACCATATTTTGCCATGTAAGCGGTGGCGATGGCAGCGTACAGACCAGGGAAGGTGAAACCACAAACCGCCTCATAGAGTGCGTCGCTGGCTGCAGCCAGAGTATCGGTCACCCTCTCGGTAGGGAGGTTGCTCATTTTCTCAACGCCGCTGGCTACCACAATGTCGAAGAGACCGGAGGCTATAGCTATGAATGCTGTCCTCAAAGCAAGCCCGCCGCTGGCGCAGGCTGCTTCTACTCTGGTGGCTGGTTTGGGGACTAGTCCAATCCAATCAGCCATAATGGGAGCGATATGTCCCTGGTTCTCGAAAAGGTCGCTTGAGAAGTTCCCTACATAGAGGGCTTCGATGTCTTTGGTTTCTATCCCTTTGTCCACCGACTTAGCCATCGCCTGGAAAGCCTCGACAAACAAATCGCGGCTTGTTTTATCGGTGAAGGAGCCAAACTTCGACATCCCCGCCCCCACAATAGCCACACCTCTCCCCAGTTTTTTTGCCTTTTGGCTCATAGTACCTCCTTCAGACTGACTTCCAGTTATTTGCCAATTGTCTATTGCTCATCAGTTCTGTATATTGTGCCTCTTCCTGAAGTCTGCTGAGACCGCAGCGGTCAATTCTAAGGCTCTTGTGGCTGCTTCTATAGAGATAGAGCCCAGACCGCAAGAGGGAGTGATCAGGCACTGTGATTTAATCGTATCGTAGCTGATACCCTTGTTCGAGAGCAGCCTCATCGCCTTCTCCAGACGGTCTCCGATGCTGGCCTTGGTCTCTTTGCTTAGTGCTAGCTCATCGTTGGGGACGATTCCCCAGGCGATTACTCCTCCTCGATTGAGGAAATTTTTCACCTCAGCGGGGTAGAGAGCTAGAGTCTCGGCATAGTTATATGCATCGAAGCTCAAGATGTCCAGCGAGGTCTGGAGCACAACCGACCAGTCGGTATTGCCGCAGCAGTGGATAGCCTTGAGCCCGCTTATGCCGCCCAGCACTTCCTCCAGCAGGGTGACCACCTGCTCTCGGGGCAAGGAGACAAACGCCGAGCCTATCGAAGACAGGTAGGGCTCATCTACAGAAATTATGGTTGTGGGACATACGCCCCTCAACTCTTTTTCCTGCCAGGCAGCCTTTAGTCGCAGATGCTTGGCTATGGCGTCGGCAAGAACCTCGTCGTAGAGCAGCGGGCGCCTGTTCTGGTCTGTGACCGACAGACCGAAGCTTATCGGTCCGGTGACCTGGCCTTTAACAGCCTTTTGCCTCTTCTCTTTGGCTTCTTTAAAAAAGGCATGTAGGCCGGCACCATGTTTGGCGCTTATCTCGCTGTATTCCATCCTGTTTTCCAGATAAGCGGAATAGAGCTTCTCCAGAGGCTGGCTCAGGTCTCTGGAACGGTCTACCCAGATACGGTCTCCTTCCACTATCACCCCGGGGAAGCTCTCACTGAACTGGACATACATATTTTCCAGGAAGGATTTCTTGGGCAACTGTGGCCAGGCGGGTATCTCAGAGAGATACTTTAAAACTAAAGAGCAGGCTTCCCGAGGCTCAACATGTGGCATGCTGCCTATGGCGGTAGCCAGCCCGTTTAGTTCAAATCCCCCTTTGGTCACTTGAGATATTTCCCTATCAGCAGAGAAAGCTCCTCCTTCCTTTTCGGTGGAATTAACTCTCTCGATGTAATGATAGCATCTTTGAGTGCTGTAGCGCAACCGCAATCCCTATGTTTGGGAAGCTGAGCACTGGCTTTTTTGATTACTTCCTTGGCTGCCTCGATGGTTTTTAGCAGGTTCTGAATCACCATCTCAATGGTGACCGACTCATGAACTTCGTGCCAGCAATCGTAGTCGGTGACGCAGGCGATGGAGGCGTAGCATATCTCGGCCTCCCTGGCCAGCTTGGCTTCGGGTATGGCGGTCATGCCGACAACACTCGCTCCCCAAGAGCGATACAGGGCAGATTCGGCCCTGGTGGAGAAATGAGGTCCCTCCATTGCCAGGTAGATACCTTTCGAGTGTATTTTGCGTACCTTGCCTCTTACGTTTTGATTTGCTACTTGGTACAGAAGCTTGCTGAGCACCGGGCAGAACGGCTCGGCGAAGGTAACATGTCCTACGATGCCTTCCCCAAAAAATGTGCTCACACGGCTCTTGGTGCGGTCAATAATCTGGTCGGGTATAACGAGGTCGAGTGGCCGTATCTCTTCCTGCAGACTGCCCACGGCGTTCACGGCGATTATCCATTCCACACCCAGCGACTTCAGAGCCCAGATATTGGCTCGTACCGGCAGCTCGGTGGGCATTATGCGATGCCCGCGGCCGTGCCTGGGGAGGAAGGCCAGCCTTGTATTTCCCAGGTTGCCCAATACTATGGCATCGCTGGGGTCGCCGAAGGGGGTCTTGACCTTCACTTCTTTTACGTTGCTGAGCCCCTCTATCTCGTAAAGCCCGCTGCCTCCGATCACACCAAGCTTCGCTTCTGGCATGTTCACTCCTCACTCGTGAGTTTCTTCAATTTCTCCACGTAGGGTTCTCTGGCTATGCCTTTCTCGGTGATTATAGCTGAAATATAACAATGAGGTGTTACATCGAATGCCGGGTTGGCTGCTTTTACCTTCTCCGGCGCAATTCTTACGCCCTGGATATGGGTGACCTCCTCGGGATTTCGCTCCTCAATGGGTATATCCGCGCCCGACGGAAGCAAGAAGTCTATAGTGCTCATGGGCGCTGCTACATAAAAGGGTATGCCATTCTCCGCAGCCAGCACAGCCAGTGTATAGGTGCCGATCTTGTTGGCTACATCGCCATTGGCTGCTATGCGGTCGGCGCCCACGATCACGCAGTTGATTGCGCCTTGACTCATGAAATAGCCAGCCATGCTGTCTGTAATCAGCGTAACCGGAATGTTCTCCTTGAGCAGCTCCCAGGTAGTGAGCCTGGCCCCTTGAAGCAGAGGACGTGTCTCAGTGGCATATACCTTCACCTTCTTGCCTTGCTCATGAGCCATCTTGATTACACCCAGCGCGGTGCCATACGCCGCAGTGGCCAGTGAGCCTGTATTGCAGTGTGTCAGAATGGTGAGGCTGTCCTTAATCAGCTCGGCCCCTAGTTCGCTGAGACGACGGTTTGCCTCATCGTTTTCGGCATCTATCCGCTTTGCCTCGGTGATGAGTGATTTTTTAATCGCTGTTACATTCTTGCCTGCCCGGGCAACCCCATTCATCCGCTCCAGAGCCCAGAAAAGATTGACTGCCGTGGGACGGGATGAGGCCAGGGTCTTGGTTATGGGGCGTAGCTTGGTCAGAAAATCATCTTTGGAGCTTGCCTTTATTGCCCGCGCTCCCAGCGCGAAGCCGTAGGCGGCGGCGACGCCGATGTCGGGCGCTCCCCGTATGCGCAGCTTCTTTATGGCGTCGGCCACCTCATGGTAGTCGCGCAGCTCCAGAAATACCTCTTTATGAGGCAACTCTGTCTGGTCGATAATCCTTATCCTGTCGCCCAGCCACTCGATGATCTTGAGGTCTTTCATCTAACTCGCTTTGCCTTTATTGAGATTTATGAGCCTGCCCTGTCGGTCTCTAAGAGAGAAGAGGCTATCCTGTTCCAGAATTTTCAAGACGTCCTCAACCTTTATGTGCCCTACAATAACCGAGAGAAGTCCGTTCGGTTTCAGAACCCTGTGCAGTTCCCTCGCCAATGCCTGTTTATCTTTTACCATGTGAATCATGTCGTATGCCAGCGCTACATCTATGCTCTGGTCTGGCAGCCGTGTGTCTCTTTCTGACAGGATTGTAGTGATATTAGTCAAGCCTTCCTTTTTGGCCTTTTTCTCCACCGAACGCACTGCCAGAGGGTGAATGTCCAGAGCGTACACCTTTCCTTTTGCTCCCACCATTTTGGCGGCAGCGATAGAATAATGGCCGGGGCCACAGCCGAAATCCAAGATAGTTTGTCCTTCTTTTATGCCAGCCTTCTGCAATGGCTTTCTGACGTCCGCAAACCTGCGATGTAACGCAAGGAAGAATGCCATCAGCCTGAACGCGATGTTTGGCATTGGTTTAGTTGTTTCAGAGTTCATACGTTTGTCTCCAGATCAGCTCAGCAGCTTGAATGCTACTACATCTACCAGTCCTCTATCGGTCAGCCTCAGCTCAGGTATCACGGCCAGGGCTAGGAATGACAGTGTAGCGAAGGGTGATGGCAGCACACAGCCCAAACCGGTGGCTATCCTTTGTAGTTCCTCCAGCTTAGATACCACAGCTTCAAGCGGCTCTTCCGATAGCAGGCCTGCAATGGGCAATGCCAGGGCCCCTTTGATTTTGCCTCCGGCTGCAGCGACCAGCCCGCCCTGCAGCCTCTCGATCTCTTTGACTGCGGCGAAAATATCTTGGTCATTAGTGCCCACGACAATGATGTTGTGTGAGTCGTGGGCTATAGATGAGCCCAGCGCCCCGTTCTTGAGCCCGAATCCTTTCACTAGACCCAGCCCTATATTGCCGCTGGCCTTGTGCCTTTCCACCACCACCAGCTTCAGTATATCTCGTTCGACGTCTGGCACTACAAAGCCGTCCCTGACCTTGGGCTCTAACTTGATGCTCTTGGTGGTTACCTGGCCTGGCACAATCTCAATAATGGGTCGGTTCTTCTTGGAAGCTGGTATTTTCAATGCCTCTATGCTGAAAGGCTTGATATTTACGGTGTGGGTGATCTCAGGGTCAGATCGCCAGGATGTGGAGAAAAGCGCCTTGCCCTTCTGTGCTACCAGCTTCCCCTTGTGAAATACCATGTCCACGCTCAGTCTCGATAGGTCGTCAATCGCAATTAGATTCGCTACATATCCCGGCGCTACTGCTCCCACCTGTCTCAGCCTGAAGTGCTCAGCGGTATTGATGGTTGCCATCTGTATAGCGCGGATGGGGTCAAGCCCTTTTACTATCGCCTTCCTCACCACAGCATCAATATCGCCCTCTTTGAGCAGGTCAGCGCAGGTGCGGTCATCGGTCACAAAAAGGCATCTTTTGTAGGTCTTGTCGGTGACCAGCGGCAGCAGTTCATCGAGGTTCTTTTCCGACGAGCCCTCCCGTATCATGAGATACATGCCGCGCCTCAGTTTCTCTCGGCCTTCCTCAAGCGTAGTGGACTCGTGGTCCGAGCTCGCGCCTGCTGTTAGATAAGCGTTCAAGTCCTTTCCGCTGATCCTGGGGGCATGGCCATCTATCACTCTGCCTTTAGCCAGTTTGATCTTTTTCAACACCTCTTTATTACCCGTTAGCACCCCTGGGAAGTTCATCAACTCGCCCAGCCCGATAACATTCTTCCACCTCAAGGCAACCTTAAGCTCTTTCGCACCAAGCTCAGCACCGGAAGTTTCGAGATGCGTGGCAGGCACGCAAGACGGGGCCATGAAATAGCAGTCCAGGGGAAGCGTCCGAGCGCAATCCATCAAGTACCTGATACCTTTGAGTCCAGCGACGTTGGCTATCTCATGGAGGTCTGTAACTATGGCGGAAGTCCCCCTAGGCACCACTGCCCTAGCGTACTCTGAGATATGGAGTAGGGAGCTTTCGATGTGGATATGCCCGTTGATCAGCCCTGGGGCTAGATATTTACCCTTGAGGGCTATCTTCTGCTTGGCCCGACCATAGTCTCCTATGCCGGCGATGCGCCCCTGTGAGATGGCGACATTGCCCTTCTCGATCCCGGCAGTGAATGTGTTGATAATCCTGGCGTTAGTCAGCAAAAGGTCGGCTGGGGCCTCGCCTCTAGCTACAGCTATCAGTTTCTCCAGGCTCAATTCTACTCCTCCAGGACGCATAGGTCGGGCAGATAGCGGTACCCTTCATTGAAGTCCAAACCGTAGCCGACAACGAAGGCATCGGGGATTGTGAAACCTCGGTAGTCGATAGGTATCTCCACTTTCCGCCTCGATGGTTTGTCGAACAGGGTGCACAACTTAAGCGAAGCAGGCTTTCTGCGCTTTACATAATCCAGTAGGAAGCTCACCGTAAGTCCGCCGTCCACGATGTCCTCGACTACCAGCACATGTCTGCCTTTTATCGACGTCTTGAGCCCTTGTACCAGCTTGACTTTACCCGATGTCTCCTTACATGCACCGTAGCTCGATATCCTGATGAAGTCGACCTCGACAGGCATGTTCATGGCACGGACCAAGTCTGACAGAAAAACGAAGCTGCCCTTCAGAACGCCGATGAGGAGAGGGTTCTTATCCTTATAGTCTCTCTTTATCTCGGCGGCTAGTTCACCTATCCTTTTGGCGATCTCTTCTCTGGTAATAACGATCTTGAGCTTGTCCAAAACTCCTCCCTGAATCAGATTTTGCCCACTGCTAAGAGGTAGAGCACGCTCTCATTTTTGCCATCAAGCCCCAGCAAGCGATTGAATTGGTCATCGTAAAAAGCGCCGATAGCACAGGCCCCCAATCCTAGTGAAGTGGCTGCCAGATAGGTATTCTGCGCGATATGTCCCGCCTCAAAGTTGATATAGCGTTGGGCACGCTCCCTGTATCGTCGTTGGGTGCGCTGAAACACGGCTGAGAGCGCAACTATCACATTGGCCTGTTTGAACATCCTCTCCTGTAAGGCTGCCCGCGACATCTCATTGCGGAAATCGCCCTCGCGGAGCAGTTCCAGCTCGTGCGATTCTATTATATAATGATAGATGCCCCTGGCTAAGCTTTCCACATTATTCACTATTACATATACCTCGATGGGATAGGTGGCGCCTGCCGAAGGGGCAGCCCTCAATCCCTCGCGCTTGTCGGTAACGCCGCTAGAGTAGTAGAGAATATGTGAGAGTTCTGCCAGGGACATCACTTCACCTGTGAAGTCTCGCTGCGACCTCCGCTTTGCAATGGCTTTCTCCACAGTCAGCCCGTTGTAAGCTAGCTCTTGAGTGAGATGGATTCTACTCACGATTTAATTCTCGAATTGCCCGAACGGCAGGTTCGAAATCTTGCTGAATGATTATAAACTTGGCAGCATCAACTGGCAAGTGAAGAGCATTTGCTTGAGGAACGTAGGGGCGCACGGCTGTGCGCCTCCTCATTAGTTCTGGGAAGTTTCTCTGGGCAGTACCACTATGTGTGGCGTAGAGGTTACAGGATGTTGGCTGACTTTCACTGAGGCAGAGAAGACTTCCTGTATGCTGGTCTCGGTCAGCACTTCCTGGGGCGAGCCGTCAGCTACAATGATTCCCTCTTTAAGCAATACCAGGCGGTCGAAGAACAGCGATGCTAAGTTCAAGTCATGCATGGCGGCAATGACAGTGACCCCTTGTCCCCTGTTCAGTCTCCTGACTAGTTCCAATATCTCTACCTGGTGGCTTATATCGAGATGCGTCGTGGGCTCATCGAGGAGCAGGAGTTTAGGCTCCTGAGCAAGGGCCATAGCCAGTATCACCTTCTGGCGTTCGCCGCCGCTGAGATCGTTAAAGTACCGATTTCTTAAGTGATCGATTCCGGCTAGTCCCAATGCCATGGCGCTCATTTCGTGGTCTCGCCTGGTCTCACCTGAGATGGTACTGACGAATGGGGTACGGCCCAGCAGCACCACCTCGTTTACAGTGAAGGCGAACGGGATATTGAAATACTGCGGAACCACCGCTATATGTTGCGCCACTTTCTTTCGCGATAGCTTCCTCAGGCTCACTCCGCCCAGTGACACCTCACCTCTGACCGGAGACAATACCCCGCTGGCTAGCTTCAGCAAAGTCGTCTTGCCGCAGCCGTTAGGCCCTATCAAGCCCACCATCTCACCATCTGATATGCTCAATTCTATGTCTTTCAGCACAAGCCCGTTGAAATAGGAGAAGGATACTTTTTGCATAAACAGGCTATTAGAATTAGAAAGCATATTCCCTCCTTGTGCGTCTGAGTAGGTAGATGAAGAACGGTGCGCCGATAAGCGCAGTGAGAATGCCCACCGGCAGCTCTGTGGGTGCAATCAACGTTCTGGCCAGGGTATCGGCGACCACCAGGAATGTTGCGCCGGCCAGCGCCGAAGCAGGTATGAGCAAGCGATGGTCTGGGCCCAGGACCAACCTTACGGCATGTGGCATTACCAGGCCCACAAAGCCGACGAGGCCGCTTAGCGATACAGCGCAGGCGGTCAGGAGCGAGCCCAGGGCCAGTATGAGTATCTTCTCCCTCTCCACATTGATTCCCAGATAAGCTGCCTGCTCCTCTCCTAATGAGAAGGCATTGAGGTGGAAGGCGAAAAATAGCGCTGCGATGATTCCTCCTATGATCAGAGGGGCAATGACTGCTATCTGGCTCCAGTACTGCACTGAGATGCTGCCGGCAAGGAAAGAGAAGATCGAATGGAGCTTGAGTTGCAGCTCGCCGTTGGTCATGATGAGCAAACTCATGATGGCGCTGAGCATGGAACTTACCACGAAGCCTGCGAGCAACATGCTGACGATAGGCGTCTTGCTTCCCACGCGGGCCAGGTTGTACACCAGTAAGATTGTGACGAGCGCCCCGCAGAAAGCCGCAACAGGAATTAAGCCGAGTCCTGAGAAGGCAAGCCCGAGGGGCAACATCATAGCTATGGTAGCTCCCAGAGCGGCTCCCGACGATGTCCCTGTAATATAGGGGTCAGCCATGGGGTTGCGCAGCAGCCCCTGGAACAGGACGCCTGCAGTGGCTAAAGCTGCACCCACCAGGGCTGCGGCTATCACCCGGATCAATCTGATCTGGAAGATGATGGTCTCGTCGGCCGGCTGCCAGGTAGCCTGGAAATTGGAGAAGTGGATTTTGTTCAGGGTCATCTTGATAATGTCCAGCGCCGGTATGGATACCGCCCCCAGAGCACAGGCAAGTAACACTGCGGCTATCAGGGCTAGTGCTAACGAGAGCAGGACTATTGCACTTCGGTTGCGTTTTCTCATCAACCAGCCTTCCGGGTTAGTTTTGCCTTGATTATGTCCTGAAACCAGTAACCTTCACTTAGCACCTTGTCGCCTGGGGTTATTGAGATCCGCTTCTGAAAACAGGGACCATCCACTACAAAGGTATGGTATTCCCCATTCTCGCCGCAGATATCTAAATTGCGGCTCCGCTGGTATTCCTTGATATCAGTCAGGAATTTCCTGTCTAACTTGCGACCCAGCCAGCTATCGTCCATGGCATCTGCTTTGAGGCAAACTACAATTGATTCGAAGCCATCCTCTATGAATCCCTTCAGTATCTCTTCGCGGTCAAGCTTCCACAAGGGCAACAAAGCTTTGATGCCGAACTCACCGCATATATTCTCAGTCCATGTCCGATGCTCAATCATGTCTATATCTCCGGTTATCAGGCCTTCGATTCCCTCATCACGAAGCTTGCCTAATACCTCTCTAAATGACTGTTCGTAGCCTTCCCAGGTGGTCTCACGCTGAATCATGGGTATCCCCGTTGCCTCCGACTGCATCTGTATCAGCCTGCCCCTCACCCCATGAAATGCGTTCCTGCCGAATCCGGCTGTCGATATGAAACTGACCAGGTAACGAACGTCTAACCCTTCGGATAAAGCCCTCCAGCAGGCATAACAGCTATCTTTTCCACTGCTCCAACAGCACGCTACTTTCACTTTGAATGTGCCCCTTTTAGCAGAATCGGGATGCCGGCCACCATGAAATAGACCTCATCGGCATTCCTGGCCAGCATCTGATTAGCCATTCCCAGAACATCACGGTAGACCCTGCCGGCGTGATAGGCCGGCACCACACCCAGCCCCACTTCGTTGGAGACGATGATGAAATGGGCCTTCGTTGTTTTCACGAAGGCAACGAGTTCCTCCAACTCGGCGTTTACTTTCTTCTCCAGGGTCTCCACATCCGCCTCCTCCGTTCCCATGAGATTGGATACCAGCAGCGTCAGGCAGTCTATGATGACGACCTCGGCAGCGCCGATTCTGCCCTTCATCGCTTTAGCTATGTCGGTCGGGACCTCCAGGGTCTTCCAGTTGCGCGGCCGCGACCTCTGGTGCGCCTTGATGCGAGCGTTCATCTCCTCGTCTAGCGGCTCGCATGTGGCAACGAAGAGCACCCTATTCTTCAGCTTGTAAGCCAACTCCTGTGCAAAACGACTTTTCCCGGCCCGTGCCCCTCCTAGGATAAATGTCATGCTCATATCGCGTAACTCCATGTTATTAAAGGTATTAGAATTAAGACCGATACCTCGACCAATTCATTAATGGCGCCATAGGTGTCGCCGGTAAGGCCACCCAGCTTGCGGCTCAGCCAGGTCGCCGCCAAAATTGCGATGAGCATTGCCGCAGCCATCACAGCCAGTCCGCTTAGCCACATCAATCCCAGGCATGAAGCTAGTGTTATCGCAGTCGCGATAGCCAGCCAGGGCAACCTCCTGCCTTCCTGAAATATCTTTCCCATCCCCTGTTCTCTGGCGTAGGGGAAGGCGAAAATTGCGTAAACCATCGTCCATCGTGCTATCGTCGGCATTAGAAGAAGAGCTGCCATCCTGTGTTCGGTGGGCACGACTGTCAGCGCAACGTATTGGAGCAGAATCAACAAGGCCCCCCCAACCACTCCGAAGCCCCCCACCCTGCTGTCGCGCATAATAGCCAATCTCTCTTCAGGCGAGTGGCCGCCTGCCAGCCCGTCGCAGGTGTCGATGAAACCGTCCAGGTGCAGCGCTCTGGTCATTGCGGCTAGAGCGATTATCAGTAAAATATTTACCAGGCTTATGGGAAAGGCTAGCGTGAAAAGCCTATCCAGACCGTAGAGAATTCCGCCAATGAGCATTCCCACTAACGGAAAGTAGGCTATAGAACGGCGCAGGGCATTGGTGCTGACCTTCAGCCGAACAGGGAATATCGTCAGGAACTGCAATGCTGCTGCTAAGCCCAATTCTTACCTCTCAATTCAATGTCATTCTGAGCTTTAGCGAAGAATCTGAAGTCTTTTTCTCCACTTATGGTGGTGTGTATATCTTCAACCCTCGCCATCGCGTTCTGATACCCCAGCCTCGGCGAAGGTAGCCATCTCGGCCAGTATCTTGGCTGCGGCCTCGACTATGAATATGCCCAATGCCGCTCCTGTGCCCTCGCCCAGGCGAAGCTCGAGGTCCAGTATCGGTCTTAATCCCAGATGTCTTAGTATTGCTTTGTGCCCTATCTCCACCGAGCAATGTGAGGCAATGAGGTAGTCCTTCACTCTGGGGGACAGCCCCACGGCGATGAGTGCCGCTGCCCCGGAGATGAACCCGTCTGTGACGACAGGGATGCGGTGTGCTGCCGCGCCCACGATGACTCCGCATATCCCACCTATTTCGAATCCACCCACCTTAGAAAGCACGTCTATGGCGTCATCGGTATTTGGCTTATTCATTTCCAGCGCTCTTTCGATGACCTCTACCTTATGTGCTAGTTGCCTGTCGTCAAGGCCTGTGCCTCGGCCTGTTACCTTAGCCACTGGCTCTCCGGTTATGGCGGCTGTGATGGCGCTGCTCGGCGTGGTATTGCCGATGCCCATGTCGCCGGTGCCCACGATATCCAGCCCGGTTTTGACTTCCTTCTCTATTATTTCCAATCCCACCTGGATAGACTTCATTGCCTGCTCTCGGCTCATCGCAGGCCCGCGGGCCATGTTGTTGGTACCATAGGCTATTTTTTTTGAGAGCAGGGCAGGATGAGGCGCTATATCTGATGCTACGCCCATGTCCACAACGATGACCTTGGCTCCTACGTGCCTTGCCAGAACATTGATGCCCGCGCCCCCGTGCAGAAAGTTCAGCACCATCTGAGGAGTCACCGCTTGGGGATAAGCGCTTACGCCCTCTGCAACTACTCCGTGGTCTGCCGCCATCGTCACAATCGCCGTGCGATTTATCCTGGGTATCGGCTTGCCCATGATGCCTGCCAGCTTAATAGACAGTTCCTCCAACCGTCCCAGGCTCCCTAGCGGCTTGGTCAGGGTATCCTGCCGGGCTCGCGCAGCGGCCATGGCTTTCTCATCCAGGGGCTTTATCTCACGCAGGGCTTGCTCCAGTGCTCTCAACTCGATGCTCCTTATTTTGCTTGTGCCTAGTCCTTGAACAGGTCTGGATGCAGAATCTTTGCCATCTCCTCCAGCCCTTCTACGATGCGTGGTCCGGAGCGGTTTACCAGATCGCCGTCAATGATATAAATATGGTCCTCTTTCACCGCTTTCAAATCCTGCCATCCGGGCAGTTCTTTTATTTGAGCCGGCGATATCGCTGCGGTGCCGTGGCTGGAATCAACCAGGATGATGTCAGGGTTGGAGTTGACTAATTCCTCCATGTTGAACTGTATCCAGGGGTCTGAAGCGCTTGCGGCGACGTTCACTCCACCGGCCAGGCCAATCAGGGCGTCTACAAAGGAGCCTGGCCCCGCTGTCCAGGGCTTGGTGGTGTCGGTGGCATCGAACACATAAAACACGCTGGGGCGTGAGGCGCTGCTCACTGTATTGACGACCGCATCGATGCGTTTCTTCATATCGCCGGTCAATTCCTTGGCCTCTTTCTGGCTGCCGGTGACATTCCCCAATAGCTCGATGTCTGTCAGGACGCCGTTGATATCCTTGGGGTCTATGACCGCAATGGGGATCCCTAAGCTATCGAGCTTGGTGATAAGCTCGGGGACATAGCCATCGGTCAGGACGAGGTCCGGCTTCATGGCTACGATCTCCTCTATGTTGGGAGTGAAATAGCCGCCAATTTTGGGTTTGGTTTTGGCTGCCTCGGGATAGTCGCAATAGTCGCTGTCCGCCACGAGTTTGTCGCCCAAGCTGAGAGCGAAAAGAGTCTCCGTGATGCTTGGTACATGGGAGACGATCCTGCTGGGTGCGCTATTTAAGTGTACCTGCCTTCCTGCGTCATCTGTTATCGTGCCCGGCTCAGACTGAGCGCCGGCGCATGCGGTGGCAGCGATTACCATGATGAGAAGCAGCGCCAGATGAGTCTTTTTCAACGTTCCCCCTTCGTACTTAGCTGAAATGAAAATCCCCTCGCTCTGCAGAACGAGGGGACGTTCCCATGATAACTTTGGCAATAAAAAGAGCCAACCCCTCTCCGCGGAGGCATCGTAGCTCAACTAGAGGTCGGCGTTCTGACTTCTCGCTCTTAGCGAGTCACAGTAGCGGGACTGCGTCGGATTCTCACCGAACTTGCTTTCCGTTTGAGCCTGAACTCGCGCCCAGGCACCTCTACTTTCGCTATTAAATTTTCTGGTTGTATTTATAACATATCAGCACCCCAAAAGCAAATATTTTGCCCGTCATTTTTTCGCCTACGTTCCCCTTTGCCGAAGCGAGCAGACTATCGAGCGGTAGGGGCACGGCATGCCGTGCCCTTTTCTATATATTGCCAGCCCATGCGTATCTCAACCTGAAAATGCTTGACTTGGCTGACGCAATCCACTACGATTACACCAATAATAGGAGAAACACATGAAACAAAAGTCTCGCCGCTGGTACATTCTTGCTCTTCTCATCATCTTGATGCTCAGCTTGTCGTCTTTGACATCCTGCATTGGACGGAGCACCCCGCAAAGTGCCTTTTATGACGCAGGGGCTAGAGATCACACTATGACTGGCGCTCAGTTCGGTCAATACCTCCTGTTCCGTTTCGACACTGAGGCTTCGGAGCGTACTCTGACAACTCCCAGCGCGGCAGATATTGTCTCCCTTTTCTCGTCTCCAGTCTCGGGAGAAATCTCCATCTTTGCGGTGGTGGCGGACGGCAGCCATATAGTGAACGTCATTGGCGGCCCGAACGTTATAGTCAAGGCTACCGCCTCGACTGTTGCCGGAAACACCACGCGCACCATTTTCTGCGAGCTGGATAACGTGAGCAAGGGCAGTGAAGCGGTGACTCTCTACTAGCCGGCGTCTGGAAATCTGCCGATGGTGCCTCCCGAGTTCCAACATCGACGAAGGCACTGCAGCCTGCCTTCTAAATGTCGTACTCTTGGCATCAAGCCTACGCTAACTAAAGTACGCGTAAAGAAAGTACAAATCGGTGATTACCCGAGTATCGTACTTGCGTTATGGTATACACAAATCCTTACGAATATTTTTAAATGAGGGATGGGACCAGAAATGGCTGACCAGCAGCTTCTTTCGCTTAACGATATCAATACTTCTCTGGGCCTTGGTCTACAAATAAATGAACTTCTCAAGCTAATGGTCGAAAAGGGCGCTTCGGATTTGCATATCAAAGTGCCAAGCCCACCCATACTCCGAATTGAAGGCGAGCTCATAACTCAAGAATGCTTGCCACCGATGAGACCCGATGATGTCGAATGCATATTCAAACAAATTTCTACTGAAGAGCAAAGGGATGTTTTTCGTAGAGAACTGGAGCTAGATTTTGCCTACAGTGTCCATGGCCTCGCACGGTTCCGGGTCAACGTGCTGCAACAGCGAGGCTCAATGAGTCTCGCCTTCCGGCTTGTACCGTTCAAGGCTCCATCTATTGATGAACTGGGTTTACCTCGGGTCTGCAAGGAGCTTATTCTCAAGCCGAGAGGACTTGTATTAATAACTGGTGCGGCCGGAAGCGGCAAATCAACCACGCTGGCAGCCATGATTAACTATCTCAATCAAACAGAGAGACGAAACGTTATCACTATTGAAGATCCTATTGAATTCTTGTTCCGCGACAACAGAAGCATTATCCGTCAGCGAGATTTGGGACATGATACCAAATCCTTCTATACTGCATTGGTTCATGCTCTGCGCCACGACCCGGATGTAATTGTAATCGGAGAGTTGCGTGATTTGCCCACGATTAGCACAGCGATTACAGCAGCCGAGACAGGGCATCTTGTGCTGGGCACCATGCATACAATAGACTCTGCCCAGGCTGTCGACCGTGTTATCGATATTTTTCCTGCAACGCAACAACATCAGGTCAGATTGCAGTTTTCGCAGGTAATAGAGGCGGTGCTATCACAGGTTCTCCTGAGCCGCATCGGAGGAGGCCGAATAGCAGCCTTTGAAATAATGCTTGCCACCAGTGGCCTAAGAAGGCTTATCCGTGAAGGTAGGATCTACGAAATAGCTGATAACCTTGAGCATGGTGCATCGGAGGGGAAGCGGACCATGGACCAGGCGCTGGCTGCTCTGGTGAAGAAAAACCTTGTCAGCAAAGAAGAAGCCGCGATGAAAAGTAGCAATCTAGCTAAGTTAAATGAGTTCCTTAAATAGACCAGACAGGTTGCTTTGCCTCTCTCAATATGCCCCTTTTAACCTGCTCTTCGTTCGGCATCAAACATGAAATCGGGCAGGACATTCCAACGGTCAAGAACCTTAGTACCCCAGTTCTCAGCCATGGCATAACCTCTTCGGCAGTTCTTACTATTATGACCCCCAAAGCATTGCCGAATCCCGAAAACTGTCTCTGTGTATAGGCTTGCTTAATTTGCCTGTCTACGCTATCCTAACTAGGGTGCGATGAACAAGGCAAAACAGCTTTACGAGCTTCAAGAGGTGGACCTCGATATCGAGCATAAAACCCAGGCTTTGACGCAGGTGAGAAGCCAACTAGGGAAAGATGATGACTTGGTGGCGGCACGCGCCGCCCTAGATTCAGAGAAGAAGCGCCTTGTCGCTTTGGAGCACCAGCAGAAAACGGAGGAATGGGAGCTCAACGAACTGGGAGCCAAGATCTCTGCTGTGGAGAAAAAACTCTACGGCGGCTCAGTGAAGAATCCTAGAGAACTCACCCCTTTTCAGCAGGATTTGGAGATTCTCAAGACGCAGCGTGGGGAGCGAGAAGATAAACTTCTCGCCTTAATGATGGACGTGGAGTCCTTGCAGCAGGATGTTGGCCTCAAGAAAAGCGAGTTTGACAAGATAGAGCGAGAATGGCACGAGAACCAACAGAAGCTGTCGCAGCAGCAAACAGAGTTGGAGACCGAGTTGGCCCAGCTACAGCAAGAGAGGAATATGCTTGCGAGTCAAATAGATTCTGACAGTCTCGGTCTTTATGAAGAAGTGCGCCGGGCAAAACAGGGACAGGCGGTGGCTAAGGTGATGCAAGGGAGGTGTCAGGGGTGCCGCATCAGTCTTCCCGTGTCAGACCAGCAGAAAGCCAGGATGGGGCAGGAATTAGCGCAATGCAGCAACTGCGGCCGCATCTTGTACCTGAGTTAGCTGGTCGGGTTTTTATTTGTTCCCCTTTTGAATTTGTAGTAAAGTGTTATTGAGTATCGCCAAGTAAACCGGGTGGCTGCCCCTTCTCGCGTCGAGCGGGAAGGGGAGGAAAGTCCGGGCTCCGCCGGGCAGGATGCTGGGTAACACCCAGGAGGGGCGACCCTACGGAAAGTGCCACAGAAACATACCGCCCGCCTCGGGCGGGTAAGGGTGAAATGGTGGGGCAAGAGCTCACCAGCGGCCGGGTGACCGGTCGGCTGGGTAAACCCCATCCGGAGCAAGACCGAATAGGAGGACGAAAAGGATGCCCGGCCTGTCCTCGGGTTGGTCGCTTGACCCTTCCGGTAACGGAAGGGCTAGACAGATGGTCACCGCTTGTTAGGAATCAGGAAGAAGGCTGCGGTCGTAAACTGATTCCCAGCAAGTACAGAACCCGGCTTACAGGTTTACTTGGTTATCGTGAAGCGGACAGTTCAATTTGAACTGTCCGCTTCCTCCCATCTAGCCTAAGTCTAAGGAAAAGGGATTGAAGGCAAAAAGTGATATCTCCCCCGAAGCGGTAAGTCGAAAACTAACCACCAAGTTTGTTGGTCGGCATTTCCTTTATTATCCTACCGTCACCACGACTATGGATGTAGCTAGGAAAGCGGCCAAAGACGGTGCAGTTGAAGGTACTGTCGTTGTCGCTGAGGAGCAGACCACTGGCAGAGCTCGATTGGGGCGGACCTGGATCAACCCTCCCGGTGTGGTAGCAGTCTCCATTATCCTTCGCCCCGAGATGAGCCAGCTTCTTCGTCTCACCATGGCGGCTGCTCTAGCCACCAGCCGCTGCATTGAGAAAGCCACCGGACTTAAGACGGTTATTAAATGGCCTAACGATGTCTTGATCAGAGGCAAGAAAGTGAGCGGTATTCTCACGGAGAGCGCTCTCCGCGGGCAATCGGTTGACTGGGCAGTCATCGGCATCGGGATAAACGTTAATTTCGATCCCAAGGCTTATCCTGAAATCGCTGATATTGCCACCAGCCTCTCAATAGAGCTAGGCAAGAAGGTCTCCCAGTTGAAAGTCCTGCTGCACTTGTTGAACGAGGTGGAGTTCTTGTACTCTGCATTGCGCAGGGGTGAGCCTGTTTACCAGGAGTGGCGGGATAAGCTGGAGACGCTGGGCAAGGTGGTACAGGTGAAGACAGGCACGGACATAGAAAAGGGCTGTGCCGAGTCAGTGGACGAGGACGGCGCTTTGCTGCTGAGGCGCCCTGATGGCACTCTTGTACGCATTGTTGCTGGCGAGGTCACACTTCGACCTTAGAAAAAGCTTTTGGAAATAGTAGCCTGAAAGAAAGTAGGGGCGTTCATTTGAACGCCCCTACTCCATAATTCAGAAGACGTAATAGCCTAAGTCTATTTTGGCTTTAACAGCGGGGCGATCATGTCTACCGGCAGCGGGAACACTATCGTGTTCGTTTTTTCAGTAGCTATTACTGTTAGGGTCTGCAGGTAGCGCAGTTGTAGTGCTATAGGCTGCGTAGCCATAACTTTAGCAGCCTCGGCCAGCTTCTCCGCTGCCTGAAGCTCACCTTCGGCGTGGACGATTTTGGCTCTTTTCTCCCGCTCTGCCTCTGCCTGGGCCATAATCGCCCGTTGCATTGTTTGCGGAAGCTCGACCTCTTTTATCTCCACTATGCTGACTTTCACTCCCCAGGGGTCAGTTTGCTCGTCGATTATCCTTTGCAGCGTCTGGTTAATTTTCTCCCTCTGGGCGAGCACCTCGTCGAGTTCAGATTGACCGAGAACGCTACGCAGGGTTGTCTGCGCTATTTGCGAGGTAGCGTAGCGATGGTCGAACACCTTGATCACCGAATCCTCGGGTTTAACTACCCTATAATAAACCACGGCATTGACCTTAACTGTCACGTTATCCTTTGTAATCGCCTCTTGCGATGGGACATCCATAGTCACAACCCGCAGGTCTACCTTCACGCTGCGCTCGATGAATGGGATAATCATGAATAGACCAGGCCCTCGCACGCCGGTGAACCTGCCCAGGCGGAAGACAACACCTCGTTCATATTCCTGAGCAATCTTGATTGCCGCCGTGGCTACTACAAGTACCACGAATAGAAAAACGACGATCCCTATGATAGCCCCTGTCATGTCTAACCTCCTTGCTGTTTTTTAGTGACCCTGAGTTTCAGCCCTTCGATCTTGGTTACCACCACCTCCTCGCCGGTTTCGATTCTACCCGCTTCCGATGTCGCTGTCCATAGCTCGCCTTCAACATAAACCATCCCGGTTGGATCAAGCACTGTGTGGGCAACCGCTACTTTACCAACCAGTCCCTCTTTGCCTGTAGCCGGGCGGCGGCGCTGAGAGCGAATAATGGCTCCGATAAAGAAGATGAACACCGCGACAACTATGACTACAACCAGTACGATAACCCACCAGTCGATATGAAGCTTAAACAATGCTGGACCTCCACCAAATAAGATTATAGAACCCATAACCAGTGAAGCTATCCCACCTATGGTAAGTATACCAAAACTTGTGACAAATGCTTCGAGTATAAACAAGATGAAGGCGAGTATTATGAAGAATACACCCGCCCACGAGGCTTCGAGCACAGCTAGAGAATAGAAAGCGAGGATAAGTGAAATTGCGCCGACCACCCCGGGAAGTATGGCGCCTGGATGGATAAATTCGAGGATTAATCCTATTACAGCCAGAGAAAGCAAGATATAGGCGATATCCGGGTTGCTGATTGCTTGAAGAAACTTCTCAACGGTGCTCATTCCCACATCGTTCTTAACATAGCCTTGGGTATCGATGGTGACTTCCTCTCCGGCTACATTGACCGTCCTGCCATCGAGCTGGGTAATCAGTGAATCGACGTCCTTAGCCCCCAGGTCAACCAGTGGAGGACTGAGGTAAGGAGAACTGAGTCCGAGCAATTCCTGGTCACTCACAGGTATGGGTTTGAGACCCAGGGCTTCCTGGTCGGTGAAGGATAGAGCCTCGACTACTGTGGCTTCAGCAGCCTTTTGGTTGCGGCCGCGCAAATCGGCCAGGCTTCTGATCCTGGCGGCCGTATCTTCTGTTAATTTCTTCTGCAAAGTTGCAGGGAGCTCTCCCTCTGTGGATATCGGGCTGGCAGCCCCGATGCGACTGCCTGGAGCCATGGCTGCCACATGAGCAGCCAGAGTGATAAAAGTCCCTGCCGAGCCTGCCCACCGGTCAACATAGACCACCACAGGCACTTTGGCGTCCAGGATGCGGTCTACTATTTTCTCCGTTGTGGAAAGCAAGCCGCCAGGGGTGCTCAGTTCGATGATGACTGCTGATGCCTGGTGTTCCTCCGCGTGACTGATGCCGCGGTCGATGTAGCTGGCAACTGCGGGGACAATGTCCCCGTCCACATGCAATATATCAACCTCTGGTGAAGGAGATGCCGAGACAAAGCCGGTGATGGCTAAAGCCGCCGCCAGCACATAGAGCAGAAGCACGGAGATGCGAATTACTTTTACGGCCATCCTTTGCAGCCCTTTGCCTGACTGTGATAAACTGAGTCTGTGGACATTTTACCACAATCCGCAAGAATGCACAGGGCGACATGATTAGAGCAGTTTTCTTTGACTTTTATAATACACTCGTCTCTTTCGACCCTCCTCGCCAGGAGCTTCAGGTCACTGCCTGCCGTGAGTTCGGCATAGCTCTCAATCCTGAAGCCGTACCCCTAGGATATTGGATTGCCGATGACTTAATGAGTCGTGAGAACGCCCGCCTCCCGATTCATAGACGTCCTCTGAAGGAAGAGCTGGCATTTTGGGCTGATTATGAGGCTATCCTACTGAAGACGGCAGGTGTAGAAGTCTCTAAGGAGCTGGCGTTGCAGATATTCACGCGGCTACGGCAACTCGACCGCAGGCTCATCTTGTTTGATGATGTGCTTCCCCTACTGCGCATCCTCAAAGATCGAGGCATAGTGCTCGGACTGGTCTCAAATTTGAGCCGGGGCCTGGATGGTCACTGTAACGAGCTTGGCCTCACACCTTACATCGATTTCGCTATAACCTCGGCTGAGATAGGGGCAGAGAAGCCTCATCCTCCGATATTCCTCGTGGCTCTCGAGCGCGCCAAGGTGAGTGCCTCCGAAGCTATCCATGTAGGCGACCAGTATTTTGCAGACGTAGCTGGGGCCAAAGGCGTTGGCATAAATCCTTTGCTCCTCGACCGCGACGGCTTCTGGGAGGATATTAACGACTGTCCGCGGATTCGGAGCCTGAGTGAGACTGTGAACTATCTTTAGATTCGGCCATTTTCGTCATAACCTGCTCCAATACATCTCTCCATTCTTCCCCGGCTCGCCTCATGTCTAAACGGAGCTGGTTCGTACCTATTTTCAATTTGTTGCCAAAGGAGCGTTGCAGCGACAGCTTGTCGAATTTGGCGGTTGCATCCAGTGACAGCACTACCTGGCCATCCTCGGAGGAGATAGACCCAATGCCAGCCTTGCTGCCCAGCAACTTTATCTTCACCATATAAAGCAGGTCTTTGATCTCTTGAGGAAGAGGTCCGAATCTGTCTTCGAGCTCCTTCTTTAGCTCGCCTAATTCTCCTGATACGCTGACTTTAGACAATCGTAGATACAAAGAAAGGCGTGTGTTGAGGTCAGGCACATATTCCTCTGGAATGAGGGCAGGCAGCGTGAGATCGACAGTTGTGGCCAGAGGTAGTTGGGCGGTTTTAGCCCTGCTCCCCGTTTTGAGTTCTTCCACGGCATCAGCTAGCATCTGGCTATAGAGTTCGAATCCAACGGCCCCGATGTGTCCGCTCTGCTCCGGTCCCAGGAGGTTGCCTGCGCCACGTATCTCGAGGTCTTTCATGGCTATGCGAAAGCCAGCCCCCAGTTCGCTGGCCTCGAATATGGTCTTAAGCCGTTTCTCGGCAGCATCGGTGAGTTGCTTGCCTTTGTCATAAAAGAAATATGCATATGCGCGGTTTGAACCTCGCCCCACCCTGCCCCGAAGCTGATAAAGTTGCGTCAGCCCCAGCCTATCGGCGTCATCCACAATCAAGGTGTTGACATTGGGCAGGTCCAGGCCGGACTCGATGATGGTAGTGCATACCAGCACATCTATCTTGCCCTGCGTAAAATCGAGCATCACCGATTCCAGAGTCTCCTCGGGCATCTGTCCGTGGGCGATGCCTATTCTAGCTTCAGGCACCAGCTTCTCCAGCTCTCTCGCTACCCAGCCTATCCTCTGCACGCGGTTATGGACGAAGAACACCTGCCCGTTGCGTTCCAGTTCTCTTAGTATCGCCTCACGTATCATCCTCTCGTTGTAAGGGGAAACGTAGCTCTTTATGGGCAGACGCTCCTCCGGAGGGGTCTCCATAGTGCTCATATCGCGCACGCCCACCAGTGCCATGTGCATGGTGCGAGGTATCGGAGTGGCACTCAAGGTCAATACATCGACCTCTTTTCTCAAGTGCTTGAGCCTTTCCTTATGGGCCACGCCGAAACGCTGTTCCTCATCTATTATGACCAGGCCCAGGTTCTTGAAGGAGACATCCTTCTGCAGGAGGCGATGGGTGCCGATGCAAATGTCCACGCTGCCGTTGGCTAATCCCTGGATGACCTCCTGCTGCTCCTTAGTCGAGCGGAAGCGGCTTAGCAACTCCACCTTGACCGGAAATGCGCTTAACCGCTGACTGAAGGTAGTGAAATGCTGTTGCGCCAGTACAGTGGTGGGTACTAACACTACCACCTGCACCCCGTCCATCACTGCTTTGAAAGCTGCACGCAGGGCGACCTCGGTCTTGCCGTAGCCAACATCGCCGCAGACCAAGCGGTCCATGGGGCGTGCCCTTTCCATGTCTCGTTTCACCTCTTGCACTGCCTCAAGTTGGTCGGGCGTCTCAACATAAGGAAAGGAGACCTCGAACTCCTGCTGCCACACATTGTCGGGTGAGAAGGCGAAGCCGGGTAAAATCTCTCGCGCCGAGTACAGTTCGAGGAGTTCTTTAGCTAGAATATCTGCGGCTTCCTTCACTCTCTGCTTGGACCGGTTCCATTCCTGAGTGCCTAGCCGGCTCAACGATGGGCTGTAACCGCCGGGGCCGATATAGCGGGTAACTCGGTCAATCTGCGTACTGGGCACATAGAGCTTATCGCCTGCGGCGTACTCCAGAACCAGGTACTCGCGCTCTCCGTTTTCGAGGGAGAGAGTGGCCAGCCCGGCGAACCTGGCGACGCCGTGGTCAACGTGTACCACATAGTCGCCTGCTGCGAGGTCGTAGAGAAACGCATCGCGTCGCACAGGCCGTTTCGCGACTATCCGCCGCTTCTTGGCGAAGCCGAAGAGCTCGACGTCGCTGAGCAGTACGTCCCCGTTAGTCCCGTCCATCGTCCAGCCTTCGGCTAAAGAACCCTGAACTAGCGTCACAGAGCCAGCGGGCGGCAGTTTTTCTATATCCGTGATCGGAAAGGCGGTTATGTCTTCTCCTTCGAGGAGCTCTGAGAGCCTGGTTGATTGCTGGGAGATGATAATAACCCTGCGCTTGCTGTCCAGCATTTTCTTGGCCTCTTTGAGGAAAACAGGCAACTGGCCACTGTAGCCTGGCGCCGGGCCGAAGCCCATCGTATAGCCGCCTGCATCGCCTACCCATTGCTCTAGAGCAAGTCGCTGACTGAACCGGCCCAGCCTGTTCGCCAGTTCTTCCGTGGTGAAGTAGGGTATGGGGAAATTACCGGGCAGCTCGCCTCGCTCAATCTGGGCTCGGCGGAGCTCATTTGCCTGCGTTTCGAGGTCTGCCAGCGTGGACTTGATAAGGTCAGGTTGGTCGATAGCGACCATGGTATTGGCTGGCAGGTAGTCCATGAGAGCACCATCATTGACCAGAGGAGAATATACGTCGAGCTCATCGGACCAGTGTCCTAGAGCGAGCTGCTCTGTTTCCTTTTCTATCCTGTTCCTTGCCTCGGCGTTGAGGTTTGAAAAGTCAAGCAGCCCCAGGGTATTCCCCAGTTCCTTAGCCGCGATAATCATCTCCCTGGCGGGAATAATGCTTATCCGTGATACTACTTCGAGGGAACGCTGACTTACCGGATCGAAGAAGCGAATGCTCTCCACTTTGTCTCCAAGGAGCTCGATGCGAGCAGGGAGGTCGCTGTGTGGCGGATAAATGTCGATGATGCCGCCCCGCCGGCTCACGGTGCCTGGAATCTCTACCTTGCTATCCAGCTCGTATCCCATCCGTATCCATTTATGCAGTGCTTGCTCCAGGTCGAGCTCCATTCCCTTCTCCAGGACGTGGGAGGAGGAGGCGAAAACCGCAGCGGGCATGGTTTTGCGCACCGCGGCATGGGCAGAAGCGATAACCAGGCTGGATTTGCCTGTATCGCTGAGGCTGGACAGCACCCTCAAGCGTTGTTTCACTGTGTAGGGGTCTGCTGAGATTCGTTCATAGGGGAGAGCGTCGGGCTCGGGGAACAGATGAATCGAGTCATCGCTGCCATACCAGACCGGTAGCTCATCATAGAGCTCTTTGGCTCTCTCTGACTTAGGTGTTATCACCAGCATAGGCAGGCTGAGGCGGTGATATAGAGAAGCCAGGAAATAGGGCTTGGCTGCATCGAGCAACACTGCCTTCTTTTCGCCCTTGGCTGCCTGCAGGTCGTTAATGAACCTCTGGTAGCCGGGCAGGCTCTCTATTAAGGATAGAAGACCTGATAGATTCATAATCAACGCCTAAAGGGCTAGCCGAACGGACTAGCCCTATTAAGATTGTATCAGAAACACTTTAGTTGGGGCAAACCTGGGGGAGAGGCGCATCCTGTAGGGGCCGTCCGCCTCTGGCGGACTCGCCATGACATGATGGGGTGGGTTTTGAAAGGGGAATGATTTTTGGAGGTTAAGGACATAGGACATAGTACTTTTGGTAAATATGTTACAACTTTTTAACTTTTCTTACCGGGATTTTATGATTTCTTTACTATCCGGGGTCTACAATAGTAACGATTTAATAGCTTGGCTGCAATTTTTCGAATGTAGGCAGAGGTAATAAGCCGGATTTAAAGTGAAAGAGATTGAGAAAAAGTGCAGTCTCGCAGAGATTCTTACTCATAGAATTGGGGGGTGGGGGGCCGCAGGTGTGCTTTCCCGCATAGATAGGAAACAGCCGCAGCTTAACCTCCATGATGGCTCTTGCGGTTCAAACAAGGAGAGAAGAATTACGATGACTATCGGAATTTGTAGGTATCCCGGAACGGATCAAAATTAGATGCCAAGTCCAATTCGCCTCAGTCGAGGGCGGTTGGACTTGTTTTTGTCTTCAATAAGCTATTTCTTCTTGCTGGGAAAGGAGGAGGAGGATGAAGAAAACGAGACAAAGAATCCGTGGTGCTAAATATTATTGACCGGGATACAAAGGTTAAAGAACGATAAAAAATAATAAAAGGAGATTAAGCGAATGAAGAAGCTATTGTTCCTAATGGTTGTGCTGGCGATGTTGGTGTCGCTGTTCATTCCGGTTGCAGTACCGGCAAGCGCAGCAGTCTCAACATCATCAGCTACTATCACGACTGACAAGACCAGGTATTCCGTCGGGGAGCCCATGGTCATCTCGGGAAGCGGGTTCACGGCCAGCGGCACCATAAATATTACGGTGCAGGAGCCTGGAAATAATGGGGTGGATAGTCTGTCAGCAACCGCCGACGACGCCGGCAGCTTCCAGGTCACCTATAATCCGCCAATGATTTCTGGGCGCTACAAGATAACGGCGACAGACGGCACTAACACTGCGTTAACTGCTACCACTGAGGCTGATGCCGCCGCTGCCAACCTCGACCAGGGCGCGAACGGAAAGGCGAGCGCGCCGGTTAGCCCTGTGGGGTGGCAGAACGGAAACCTGAATGAGAATGGTGCGCACTATATGGAGGGATACTCAATTCCCTATCGCGTTATCATGACTGACCTGCCAACTGGCAGTAGCAATCCCATCACCATAGAAATAGGTTGGGATATCAAGAGCAGTGGGGCAAACGCCATAGACTTTATCACATACTACCGGCGGCTTGAGCCGCACGCCGGATTTGGACATCCCGCCGAGCTCGTCCAGCCACTGGATGGGGTGACGGGCGTGTCTTCCACCGTCACGACATTTGCTATACCGGCGCCCAGTTCGGCTGGCTCTCCGGTAGCTGGCCAGCCAACTGCTGAATTCAACTCCCTTCCTGCGGCAGAAAAGGTTATGACTCTTTTCGGCGGAACCATAACCGGTATGGCCTACGGAACGCAGGGGAGCCTAACCGCTAATGATTCTGAGAGCACGATGGACATCACTTTCTGGGCGGATAGCTCAACCGCGGTGCTATCCTGGGGCGGTCACATAGCTGAGGCCTCGATATGGGGCGCGGGCAATTCCGCCACCGGAATATCGGGTTCTCCGTACCATACACGCCTCAAGACCTGGACGCTGGGTAACCTGGGCAACCAGGACCGCTCTCTCAAGGCTACGGCAGTGGTCGCGCCCGGCACTATCAAAGTCGTGAAGAACACGGTGGGCGGCGATGGTACATTTAGCTACACTGCCACTGGCCTCGGCATGTCAAATTTTGACATCACTACATCAAGCGGGACGGGCAACTGGACCTTCGCCAACCTGGTCGCTGGTTCAACTGGGGGCAGCCGCTCGGTCACCGAGACGGTACCTGCCGGTTGGACGTTAACTACACCCATCTCAATCACCAGCGCTCTGGGCACCTCCACATTCAGTTCCAGTGGTGCGACCGCTACGGTCAGTAATCTGGGTAATGGTGATACTGTGACCATAACCTACACTGATACGGCCACGGGCTGCCTGAAGATAGTGAAGAACACCACCGGAGGTGACGGCACCTTCGGCTACACCGTCTCGGGTGGCCTCACCACCGTTGCCGACCAGAGCATCACCACCAGCGGCGGCACCGGGAACGTGACCGTTTGCAACCTTATCGCTGGAACCTACACCGTGACCGAGAAAACTTTACCGGCAGGCTGGGGCAACGACACGGCCATGGTGCAAAGCGTGACGGTGCCCATTAACGGCACCGGCACGGCAACATTCAG
>Ga0315280_10000156_pt1 | contig 127952 bp, 107 predicted proteins | sample YL17G06_40_MG_FD_203697 | JGI IMG/M metagenome (GOLD analysis project Ga0315280, IMG submission 203697) | Sediment microbial communities from Yellowstone Lake, YNP, Wyoming, USA - YL17G06_40 | ecosystem: Environmental > Aquatic > Freshwater > Lake > Sediment | place: USA: Wyoming | collected... | reverse complement strand
ACCTTTCGACTATCGCTCAAGGTGAACCTTTCGACTATCGCTCAAGGTGAACCTTTCGACTATCGCTCAAGGTGAACCTTTCGACTATCGCTCAAGGTGAACCTTTCGACTATCGCTCAAGGTGAACCTTTCGACTATCGCTCAAGGTGAACGCGCTGCATTGAGCGAAAAGAAGGAGTCTGGAGGAAGGAGATGGCGAAAATCGGGAAAGCCATTTTGCTCATCGGAGACGGGCTTGGCGACCGGCCCGTCGCTGAACTTGGCGGCAAGACGCCGCTGGAAGCTGCCGAGACGCCCAATCTTGATAGAATCGCGCTCGAGGGCGAGAACGGCCTTCTGGACCCGATAGCCCCTGGCATTCCGCCTGGCAGCGACACGGGTCACCTGGCGCTTCTGGGCTACCACCCCTATGAGGTCTATACAGGCCGCGGCCCTTTCGAGGCCCTTGGAATCGGCATGGAGGTGCGCCCGGGCGATGTCTGCTTCAGGTGCAATTTCTCCACGGTCACGGACGAGCCTGCCCGCCTGCCCGAGCCCGCCTGTAGTCTGGCGGGCCAGGGGCCAGGGCTTGTAGTGACCGACCGCAGGGCGGGCAGGATAAGCGAAGGCACAAAAGAGCTGGCGCAGGCGCTGAATGGAGTCGTGATAGAGGGCGTGACATGCCTGGTGAAAGAATCGGTTGAGCACAGAGCGGCGCTGATACTGCGGGGAGAAGGCCTTGGCCACAATGTGACCGATGTTGACCCCCATGAAGATGGAAAGCCTGTTCTGGAATCGAGGGGACTGGATGAGCGCAGCCGGAAGACTGCCCAGGTGCTGAACGAGTTTGTCAGGAGATCCTTCAAGGTCCTGAGCGCTCATCCGGTGAATGCGAAGCGCCGAGAGCTGGGCGAACCTGAGGCAAATATCCTTCTTCCCAGAGGAGCAGGGCTTGCGCCGCATCTGAAGCCGTTCAGCGACCTGCACGGCTTTGCAGCGGCGTTCGTTGTGGAAGTGGGCCTTGTGAAGGGGATAGGCCGCTATATTGGCGCGGAAGTTGTTGATGCGCCTGGCGCGACAGGGGGGCACGACACGGATGAGCTGGCCCTGGCGCGAGCGGCGGCAAAGGCGCTGGAGCGCCAGGCCTTCGTCCTGTGCAACCTGAAGGCGCCGGACCTTGGCGGACACGACAGAAATCCCTCGCTGAAAATCAGGGACATCGAGAAACTGGATCGCCTTGCGGGAGAGCTACTGCGGCTTGTTCCCGAAGACGCCCTTATTGTGGTGACAGGGGACCACAGCACGCCTGTCTCGGTTGGCGACCACACGGGCGACCCGCTTCCGATAGTATTTCATGGGCCTGCTGTGCGCCGCGACGGTGTAAAGGCTTTTGGCGAGAGAGCGGCGGGCTCAGGCGGTATGGGACGCCTGAGCGGATCAGACCTGATGAACCTGATAGCCAATTTCATGGGCGCCAAGGGGAAATTTGGCGCCTGATGGCTGCGGTGAGTAAGGGCGCACGGCCGCGCGCCCCTACACGATTCCGTGGAACTGCGCGTGGCCCCCATGTTTCAGGTTGTGAATCCATTTTGCGGGCCTCAATAAGAGGCAGCCGGGTGAAAAACTGCTTGCCAGGCGAGAGCGGTTGGGATAAAATTGACCCGGGCAGGGAACAAAAAACTTGGGGGCGGAGTCTAAATGGACAGGGATATGCATAGTCCGTCTCGAAGTTTTGGCGTTGCGGCGGATTTATGCTGCCACCACATGAGGAAGGAGAGACGAAGATGAGGCTCGCAATTGTGGTTCTCTCGGTTCTGATTCTGCTGTTCAATGTGGGCCCGGCCCTCTGTCAGCCGGAGGCCACAACAGGTGAGCAGCCAGAGAAGATAACCCTGGACTTCCGCGACGCTGACCTTCGAGAAGCGATGGACGCTCTGTTTCGCGGCAGGCCCCAGTCTTATCTGCTCGACCCGGACGTGGCAGGGAGAGTGACCCTGAGCCTCAAGGATGTTCCCTGGAATGCCGCGCTGCGGTCGGTTCTCGAGTCGAACGGCCTCGAGTATAGCGTAAATAACAATATCTATCGCGTCTTCAGGAAGCCGCCTGAGATGCCGGGGCCTACGGCATATACGGCTACGGGATATACGCCCACGACAATGGGCGCTTTCGGAACGCCTACTCCGACCACACCACTGACCGCTGTATCTCCCCGGCGCGCTGTGAAGATAGAGGTGATACAGCTTCGCCACGCTGACCCAGCGGAGATTGCAGCCCTGTTCGGCGGCTATGCGGTTGGGTCTGGGTTCGGAGGGATGGGAGGGGGGCTTGGAAGCTACGGCATAGGCGGAATGTATGGCGGCGGTGGCGGAATTGGTGGGATGGGCGGTGGATACGGCGGGATGGGCGGCGGTTATGGCGGCACCAGCGGATACGGTGGCTATGGCGGCACCAGCGGTTATGGCGGCACCAGCGGTTACGGTGGGTATGGCGGCACCAGCGGTTACGGCGGATATGGCGGCGGGATGGCCGGGACGTCCGGAATCGGTGGCTACGGCGGTTACGGCAGCGCAGGTCGCTACGGCGGCACCAGCGGTTATGGCGGCGGCTACGGCGCCGGGCGCACGGGCGGCTACGGTGGTATTGGCGGTGGGTATGGCGGAGGGGGCTACATGTAATCAGGGCCTGCCCGGCCAGGGCCTGAAGCAGGCCACGGCATAGGGCCTGCCCGGCCAGGGTTTTCAAGGGCCCCCCACCTTCGGCGAGGGGCCCTTTTTTATTTTGCCAGCCGCAAGAAGTCGAAAAGCAAGAACGCGACCCGGTCTATGAAAAGCGACATACGACCCATTACCGCTGAGCCGAAAATGGCGCCGAAAGCCACCATCGCCATCCACCTTCCAAGCTGTGCGCTCCCACGCAGAACGCGCGCTCGCTGCTCGACCGAGAAGAAGAAATAGCTCATCACGGAAATCAGCGTGACAAATGACAGAAGGTTGGTGATATGTATGTACGGCTTTCGGGCCAGGACAATTGGCTTGAAAGACGCCAGTATCCAGGGGACATAAGCGGTGATGAAACCCTTGAATGTGAGACCGGCAAACAGACCCATGAGTGCCACCATAACGAGGCGGCTCATCCAGACAAGCCGCCTATTGTAGATGAGATAGAACATCGCGCCGACCAGCATCGCAACAACCCAATACCACTTCCCCTCTTTCACCATTGGTGTCCACCATTGAGGGTCGAGGACGCTCGTTATGGTGAAGTAGAATCCGTACCCTGCGCCGAGGCCGATGAAGATGTGCTCGAAAAGGCGGAAGACGGCGTTCTCGCGGTAGAGTATGGAGTATATGCCCAGCGTGGCGACTGCGCCAATTACTATGATGTAGTAGGGCATCACGCCTGCCTCTTTCCGCGCCGAAAGAAAGCTATGTTGCCCAAAATTATGAGCAGTATTATGACCAGATGGGAGGCGGACTGGGCCGTCATGCGAACGGAGGCGTCGCCGTGGGTTCGCAGCAAGTTCTCATATTCGGCTGCTCCCGCAAGGCCCTTCAGAAGGCCGCGTATCTGCTTGGCGTCGAGGAAGGGAAAGGCGTCAGGCACCATTACTCCCGTCGGGCAGTAGCCGATATTCGTGCCATAAACCCCCTGCCAGAATTGTATCCAGGACAGCAGCGTGCCCGACCCGGTTATCTCGATCACCATGCCCACATCGCGGTGATCCTTGACTCCTTTCATCGCGGGCAGCTTGGTTATAGGCGTGCCGTGCATATCCTGGCGTATGATGGCTGGTATGTTTTTGGCCAGGCCCATAATCATGGCATCGGTGCCAGTTTTGAAGCCCCAGTTCACCCAGTCAACTCCGTAGCGCTTGTGATATTTCCGAGCGAGGTCGCGGGCTATCATCTCTACCAGGAGAGGGCCAGGCGGGGCCACCCATCCGAAAATGGCGAACTTGTGCCCTGTTCTGAACAGGTGCTCGATGATGGCAGCGGTCTGGGGCCCATTCTCGCCGCGCGTGCCCACATCCCAACTGGCCGAGATGATGACGAGCTTTTCTCGCGGTATTGCTTCGATGGCGTCGTAAAGTGAGCGGGTCGGGGGGCTGGGGGCGAGGGTCGTCGCAGGCCTCCACAGAAGAGTCGCCAGAACCGTGACCCACAGAACCGCGAAAATCGTGTATCGCGCGCGAGCATCCCTGGTGTCCTGCGCCGGCGGGGCTTCCGGGGTCATCTCGGACCCTCCCTGACCTCGAAGAAACTCCCCCTCTCAAGGCTCAGCCAGATGCGCAGAGCCATTGCCAGCGCCCCGACGGCGATGCCAAACTCTATCGCCCGAATAGCTGCCATGCTCCAGTTGTTGAGAATCCAGTTCGCAAGGACCTCGAACCTCAGGTAGCCGAGAGGATTGTGCTCTGGCATTGGAAGCCAATGCGTGAGCCAGTAGCCCACGGGCACCTGACCTAACATGACCACGAAGGCGGCTGCCATCATGAAGGCGGCTTCGGCCGTGCGCACGCGAAATGCGCGAAAAGCCGCAGAGGCAATGTAGAAAGCCAGGATAGAGAACATTGTGGCGCCGAGCGGCTGGAAAAGGCCGCTGAACAGAACATCGTCCACCCTGTGCACGCTGGCGCCCGAGAGGCCGAAGAGCGTGCGCTGGGGGCCGTCTTTAACATAGCTCTGCCAGAGGCCGAAGACCGTCATGGAAATCAGCGCAAGGAAGAAGGCCAGGCTGTTGTGCCAGCCAGGTTTCGCCTGCGCCAGGCTGCGGCCGTGCACGAGGCACAGATTTATGAGTCCGAGGGCAAGCGTAAAGGCGAAAACCACCGAGACAGCGTTCCCCATCGGGACCACGAGGTCACTCAGCGGGTTCTTTCCTCCCGGCAGCCATGAGGCCTTGGCGGGCAGAAAAAATTCCAGCGAGTAGAACAGCCCTGCCAGGAAAGTGCATGCGACTATGAGCCCTCTCTTCTGCCTGGCGGGCAGCAGGTGGAGAACCCAGAAAAGCAAGATCCACGCAGCGGTGGTTCCGCACACATAAACCAACAGCCGCGTTCCGTGAACAGGCTGGAACGCCTTGCATATCCACGGCCACGCATTGTGAAGAATTTGAAGCACCCTATCCTCCGAGGAGCTTCGCCATCCAGTTCTGAGCGAAGATGCTTGGCAAAAGCTCGACGCCAACTGCGAACGCGGTGCCGAGCAGAATCATCACCAATAAGATGAGCTTCCCGATGTCCTGCCCAACCAGGCTGCCCATGAGCGTGGGCTCTCGAGATAGATACGCGCTGCCGGCATAATACTCGTCGCCGATTATGGTGTAGTCGGTGGCGACGATGAAGAAGGGTATCTGGGTTGTGGCAGGCGTGCCCGCCACCTGGACAGCGCCGACAACCTGGCCTGTCTCGGCAAGCAGCAGCGATTCGGCGTAGAAGTAGCCGAAGTAGAAAACTGAGGCCACTTTCTCCCTGTGCATGAGGCCGATGACCCCCGCAGCGTAGGCGAACTGCTGGTCTGAGAGAAATCGTATGTCCTCGGGCCTGAAAGCTTCGGGCTTTCCCTCGGCGGTGTATGCCTCCTTTATCACTTCCTCGGCGATGGTGTAGAGAGGCACATCGGCCACCGGAACGATGAGCCTGATGCCGTAGCGGGCAGCCTGCCGAGCGATGTGCGAGAGTATGGCAAGCGCCTGCATGGCCACAATGCCGATTCCCAGAAGGCCGAAGGTGAAAAGGACTGGCCGGCCCATCTCGGTGGCGCGGCCCATGGCTTCGTCTATCGCCGTCAGGCCCGGAATGCGCCTCACGAACAACTGCCGGCCCCGCCTGGCCGTCAGTATCGTCCCCACAATTGTCGCGCTGACGACGAACCAGAGAACCGTTTGAAACCAGTTGGGGTGTTCAATCCGGATCATGCTTTATCTCCGAGCGGCCCTCGGGGGCATCGGGGGGGCAACCCTCTGCGGTCGCCCCCAGATGCGGCAGGTGGGAGGGCCTGCCCATACCGTCCTGCGCCCCGGCAGGTCGGGCTGCCACAATCTGCTCGATGCGCGCGATAAGCTGGTCAACCGCGTCTGGCGAGCCGAGAAGCCTGACTGCGCGCTCTATCTCTTCTGGAGCGAAGAACAGACCGAGAAAAGGCACAGCCGCGAGGGCGGCCTGACCTGCGAGAAAAGCGAGAGGTTTGTGCAACTCCAGAAAGAGGACTGCCGGTGTTTCCAGCCGTCGCTCGACTATTCGGCGGGCGATCCCCTCTATGAGCTCGCCTCTCTCTCGCTCTTCCTCGATCTGCGCTGCCATGAGGCGTGCAGAAACGATAGGCTGCTTCACGCTTCAGGCCTCTCACTCGCACGGCGGCGAACAAACTCTGCAACCGCCTTGCCAAGGTCGGAATCGGGGCCGCCTGGAATGCGCAGATAGATTCCCCTGAAAGGCTCCAGGCGCGAAAACGGGCGCAAGGGCGTGAGCTTCAGACCATTTCCATCTTCCCACGCTGCCCGCATGCTCGTCCATTTTATTGCGCGGCGAGATAAGAGGCATTCCGATGTGGCTGCCTCGGCGGTAAGGCAATAGCGGACCGGGAAGAAGAACTCGGCCGTTGAGAGAAGCAGAAGAATGGCAGACGCAAGCCCAAGCGAAGCGCTTCGAAAAGCCAGGCCCACCAGGATGGACGCCGATAAGACTGCCAGAGCGCCGGCGGCGGCCCGCTTTCCATCAGCCCAGGCGAGATGAACTGTCCATTGCAGCAGCTCAGGCGAGGAGCTGCCCTCCCGCCTGCACCGAGATAGCGTAGGGGAGCCCGCCTGCCTTTGCGCCAGGGGCGTATCCGCCTTCGCAGGGCTGGCGGGCTCCCGATGCCGGGCGAAGCGGCGCTTCGCCCCTACGATGGTCTGCATGTCCCTTGTCATGGCATCGCTGCCCGACCTCTCCAATGCCGAGCCTCAGCCCAAGCGATGAGCACTTCGGTGAAGCAGGCTCGGCGACTATTTCCTGCGAGCCATGCGAAATCCTGCCAGGGGAAGCAGGACAGCGCCTGCCAGGATGCCGAGTGCGTCCCAGGCGAGGTCAATAATATCGGCGGAGCGCTGCGGGACGAAACTCTGATGCCACTCGTCAAGTGCTCCGTAGCCAGCGCCGACGAGCGATGAGAAAATAATGCCCCGCGCATTGCTCCACCTGTGAGCAAACGAGCCGCGGCGCAGCAGCAGGCCGAGAACCAGATAGAGAAAGCCGTGGGCGCCCCTGTCCTGGCCAGGGAGAAGAGTCGGGCCGGGAATCTGAGACTGGGAAGACAGAAAGAAGATCACGCCCATCCAGGCAAGAGGAGGTCCCCACGACCAGAGAATCGTGAGCCCCGCGCTGGCCAAAGACGAATTCGGCAGGAGGCAAGCCTGTCCGGCCGGGGCTCCTGCCCTACGAAAGCAGCCTTGTCGCCTGTTCCCCGTTGCCTGTTGCCTCTCTTCTACAGCTCCGCGCCCGCGTTGGAAAGAAGCCTCTTGAAGCCTCCCTGGTCGAGCACTGTCACGCCCAGCGCCCGGGCCTTTTCGAGTTTCGAGCCGGCCGCCTCTCCCGCAACAAGATAACTGGTGTTCTTGCTGATACTCGACGCCGCTTTGCTCCCGATCCTCTCTGCGCCTTTCTTGTCCGACAGCGCACGAGCTGCCGCTGAGCCCAGATCGCACCGAGGCCCGCCGCGCCACACGGCGTTCAGGCGGGGCCGCACGACCGCCGGCTTTTCAACAGTTCCCCGCATCCGCTGTCGGAGGCGTAGCTTTGGCGAGAAGTATAGGACGCCTGTGAGTCGAAGCTGTCCGATATCCCCTGCGGCTCAGGCATAGGCTTTCTCTGGCACCTCGACATAGCGATCCGGTTCTTCCGATTTCTGCTGGATCGCAAAGAAGCGCCGTTCGATCTCCTTCAGGACAGCCGCGTCGTAGTAAATCATGCCGCAGTTCAGACACACCTCGACGGGCGTGTTAGGAACCAGCAAGTAATTGCCTTCGTGGCTGTAGAGATACTCGATTCTTCGTTCTTCGAAGCGGTCGCTGGCGCAGAAGTTACACTGCACTCTTGTCACCGTCTTACCCTCCTCGTGTCCACGGATCAACGAACTTTGGCGTGCGCGGGATATACAAGGTGATCAACGCGACCTCCTCCCCGCGCCAGCCGCATACGACGTGAACGGGCGTCTCCCCAGCGAAGCCTACCACGAGACAGCTCTCTCCACGTCCAGTATCAGGATACTCCTCAAGGATATGACCATTCAAGAGGGCTTGCTCAACCTGGGCGAAAGTCAATGCTTCCGCTCTCCGCTCGATCTCGGCGTGATGGCTGTAAACATACTGGTCGTTGCGCACTTTGCGCTTGATCTCTTCAATGTCCATGGATCAGATAGCGACTTGCGACAAGGTTTTGCGCATCCGCTGGCTTCGCGGAAGGCGCGTCGGAGCCTGTCCTGGAACGCTTGCGCGTCGTGGCGAGCAAAGCGAAGTTTACCCGCTCGAGGCGGGCAAGCGTCAGCCTCGGAATTAACAGCAGTTTCCTCACTCCCTCCAGAATGACATTTTCGTCGCGTTCTGCGTTTTGAAACTTCTAACAAAACCCACTCACGGCAGAGAACGCAGAGGCCCTGCTTTGGAGTGCGGCCGCCTTTCAAATCCCTGTGGGATGCCACAGCCAGCGGGAGCAAGGCTCCCGCACCGCAAAAGGGCCGCGCCTATTGCGCCCTCTACCCCAGGTTTTGCGACAGGCTCTCCGGATGGGTTCTCCCTGAAGTTCGCGCATTACACTTGACGGCCGTCATTGCGAGCGAGCGGAAGCCCTGGCCGGTCAGGTGTCCCCCGCCAGGTCAGGATCCGCGTTCAAAGGAAAGCCAGATTGCTTCATTCACTACGCGCGAGGGCACGTCAACCCCAGCCCCGCGCAGGTAACTGACGAACTCCTCCTTCTCGAGAGGCACCCCGTGCTCACGGCAGAAACCCATGTGGCGAGCGTCTCGTTTGAAGCTGTTGAAGAAGGTGATCTTGCCCTCTCTCCAGAGGCACAGGAGCCAGTCGCATATCATGTAGGCCGCAAGCTCCGGTCCCACGTTGTGGAAGTCCCGCTCAATCTGGTTGCAGAGAAACTCCTCGAGGCTACGACTTCCCCGCGGACTCACGAAATCGAGGCTGGGGAAATGAGCGTCAACATATGGCCGATCACCAAAGAAGGCCACGCAGCTCTCTTTCAGGTACTTCCGAAAACTGTAGTCAAACTCTCTGAGCTTATGGCTGTTCACGAGCAGTGCCGTGAGAACTCTTCCCCATCTGCGCAGGCCGCAATTCTGAATGGCCCCCAGATAACGGTGGCCTCGCGGCACTCCGCGCCAGATGATAGGGCGCGACTGGCCTTCTTGCTCGAGCACTGCCTGGTGCCACGGGGCGTCGTACTCGAGAGCCGCCAAATCCCTCTCGAGATTCTGAAGGCCGCCGCGACCTCCGTACAGGCGCATCATCTCGTGCTCTGGTCCGAACTGCTCGACAAGGTCCTGCCAGACACCTGCGAGCTCGCCGACGTCGAGGCCCAGAGCCTTGAGCGTGAATGGCTCAGATTTCTCGTCCTTCCCATGCGGAACCCCCACGAAGAAATCTGCGCGAAACCCCTGCATATCCTGCGAATGGGCGAGGAACGCGTGCCAGTTGAGTTCCTCCTCGGTGTCTGGAATGCCCACAGCAGCGAACCAACGCTCCAGTGGATAGTCTCCCAGCACTTGCCTGATTGCTTCGATGCCACGTCCTGCCTCAGCCACCGTCACCTTGTCCCCTCCTTCTGCAGCATCTCCAGCCCACTTTGGGCGGGCACAGATGCGCGCACGCGCCGTCGGATTGCTTTTCGCCGACCCCCCCTCACACCCTTCCTCCCACCCACCCCACCGCTCGTCCCTCAAAGCCCCTCACGGTCTTGGGGCGGATCGGCTATCGCCTGGTGACGGAAGTGCGCGCGTTGGTGGCGCCCCATCGGGGGCACCGGGAGCGCGGCCCGGTCCTTATCGTGCGGTCCCGGACGCGCAGGCGGGAGCAGCGCCGCTGTTCCCCTGCGAATGCTTTCAGGCTTTCCCCGGCCGCGCAGTCCCGGCGATATCGCGGAGCAGTTTAGTGAACTGCTCTTCGTCGAGCACTGTCACGCCGAGTTGGTGGGCCTTGTCGAGCTTCGAGCCAGCGGCTTCCCCGGCGACCACATAATCGGTGTTCTTGCTCACGCTCGAGGCCGCCTTGGCCCCGAGCTTTCTCACGACCGCCTCAGCATCCTGGCGCGCCCAGCCTTGAAGCGTCCCGCTGAATACGAAGGTCTTGCCAACGAGAGGTTTACCCGCCTCGGGCGGGCTTGCCCCGGCTGGCGCCTCGAGCGCCTGCGGCGCGACGCCGGCCTTGCGCAGCTTATCCAGAACGCGCTTCGTCTGGCTCTGGGAGAAGAACTGGGCGACGCTTTCCGCAATGACCGGCCCAACGCCGGGAACGCCGGCTATCTCTTCCTTCGGCGCTTTCTCCAGGCGCTCGAGGTTCCCGAAGTGCTCGGCCAGTATTTCGGCCACATGCCCTCCGACATGGCGTATGCCGAGCGCAAAGATAACCTTGGGAAGGGGGCGCCGCTTGCTGGCCTCGATGGCATCGAGAACATTTTGCGCCGACTTATCGGCCATGCGCTCGAGACTCAAAAGCGCCTGCTTTTTCAGAGAGTAGATGTCTGCATAATCGCGCACGACGCCGCGTTCAACCAGTTGGTCAATGAGCGAGGACCCCATGTGCTCGATATCCATCGCGCCCCGCGAGGCGAAATGGCGAATGAGCCCCTTGAGCTGCGCAGGGCAGGCAACCCCCGTGCATCTTGCTACCGCCTCGCCTTCGGGACGGACAACGGGGGCGCCGCAGACAGGGCACTTCTTTGGCATTGAGAAAAGTTTCTCGCGGCCCGTCCGCTTCTCTTTTACGACGGCGACTACCTCAGGTATCACCTCTCCGGCTTTCTGGATTATGACCGTGTCGCCGATGCGGACATCTTTTCTGCGCATCTCGTCTTCGTTGTGCAGGGTGGCGCGCGAGACAATGGTTCCGCCGACGCGCGCAGGGTCCATGACCGCGACGGGAGTGAGGGCGCCCGTTCTTCCCACCTGCACCTGAATATCGCGCACCACAGTCGTGACCTGCTCCGGAGGGTATTTGAAAGCTGTGGCCCATCTGGGGCTGCGCGCCACATATCCAAGCTCCTCCTCAAGAGCGACCGAATTCACCTTCGCAACCACGCCGTCAATCTCGTAGGGCAGGTCGTGACGGCGATCTTCCCAGGAGCGGCAGAACTCGATTACTTCCTCAATGCCGCGGCACTTCTTCGCATGAGGCGTAGCCTTGAAGCCTGCCTCTTTCAGAAACTCCACCCTCTCCCAGTGCGTCTGAAAGGCGCGGTCCTCGACTGCTCCCACCCCGTGGGCTATCATGTCGAGCCTGCGGCTGGCAGTAACAGACGAGTCGAGCTGCCTGACGGAACCGGCCGCGGCGTTGCGCGGATTTGCGAAGGGCGCTTCGCCAGCCTTCTCCTTCTCTGCGTTTATGCGCTCGAACTCCTTCTTGTCCAGATAGACTTCGCCCCGGACCTCGATGAGCGATGGAGTTTTTGCCACAGGCGTCAGCAGGCGCAGGGGGATCGTCTTTATGGTCTTGAGGTTAAGGGTCACATCCTCTCCCGTCTCGCCGTCGCCCCTGGTGGCCCCCATTGTCAGGCGGCCTTCCTCGTAGGTGAGGTTGACCGCAAGGCCATCCACCTTGAACTCGACAACATAATTTAGCGGGCTATCCACATTCACGCCGAGCATGCGCTTTATTCTCTGGTCGAAGGCGCGAAGCTCATCATCGCCAAAGGCGTTGGACAGGCTGAGCATGGAAGTGCGGTGGCGGACGGCGCCCAGTTCTTCCAGCGGCGGCGCGCCCACGCGCTGGCTGGGGGAATCGGGCGTTACAAGCTCGGGGTAAGTCTGCTCGAGCTCCAGAAGCTCGCGGAACAGCTTGTCGTATTCCTGGTCGGATATTTCTGGAGAGTCGAGAACATAGTAGCGGTGGTTGTGGTAGTGAATGAGACGGCAAAGCTCCGCGTGCCGAGATTTGACTTTGGCCCGGATCTGAAGCATCGTCGCCCCGGTCAGGAGAGTCTGTTCAAAGGGCCCCCTTCATCCTTCCGCCTTCATCCTTCTGCCCTGGTCTATTCCCGCGAAGAGATGATTTGGCGGTCGCTGGTGGCCCTTCATCCTTCTGCCTTGGTCTTCAGACAGGGATGTGCTCCAGAGAAGGATGCCACCAGACGCGCCTGAGAAGGCTGAGTATTTCCTGGGAGCTGGGCAGTCGGCTGCCCACGGCGGCTACGGTTGCAGGCTCAATCTCGGCTGCCACTGCAAGGTCTGGCGCTCTCATGTCGCCGCCGAGGTCGAGTATCGTCTGCCCTCGCAGACTGACGCGGGCCAGGGAAGCGTCGCGCTGGAAAGCGGCCCTGGCAATGAGCCAGCCAGTCTTGAGAAGCTCCGCTTTCGTCTGCCCCGGGGTTTCGGACGGAGTGGCCTGGAAGCTGACAGTGCAGGAAAAGGACCTGGGGTCAATCGAGAGCGACTCAACAGTGAAGCGGCCTGGCATCTCGCTCGCCAGGCTTCTCAGGTGGGCCACGAGCTGCTCCTGACGACTTATCAGGGTGCCCGGCGAAGGCGCCGGAGCTGCAACGGGAGGGGGCGGCGCGACTGGCGCGTATTGCATGTGAGCACGCGATTCGACCTTCCTAAGCGCGGCGCCGCCGGCTTCGCTTGCGGCGGATGACTGCGGGGTCAGCCGCCTTTCCCCCTTGGCGCTTTCTGTTCGCGCCCCTGCGCCTCTATGCCTGGAGATAAGAACTGTGCTGACTCCGGCAACCACAACCAGAAGGCCCAGAATCACTGCGAGCATAAAAGGCCTGGACAGCCGGGCGCCTCGCAAGAGCCTGACAGCCGCAGCCTCTTTCTGCTCAGCGGCTTCTGCGGCAGAGGGCCTGGTCTCGCCATAAATTTGCTTTACCAGGCCGTCCAGCTTGACTCTGTCGCCCTGGTTTCTGGGATCCAGTTCGAGAGCGAGCTTATACCACTCGATGGCGTCGCGAAGCAGGCCCTGGTCTGCGTAGATGTCTCCCAGCAGGGAATGTGCGACGGCGCTGTTGGGATAGCGGCGCAGCACCTCGATGCACTTGGCCGTGGCGTCTTCCCACTGCCTGCGTATGCGTGACAGGTTGGCCGCCGCCAGCAGGGGGAGAATTTCCGTCTCGGCGGTGCTGACAGGCGCCGCCGCTCGCACGTCCTGCACCTGAGCCCCGCAGGCCTCACATACGGTGGCGCCTTCTGGTAGCCTCGCGCCGCAGTTTCCGCAATACATCCGAGGAATGGCAAAGTAGCACGCCTCGGCGCCTGTGTCAAGGAGTGAAATGAACAGTTACAAACGGGCCCAGCCGTTGACAGCGCAGGTGGCTGTTGTTATAGTCTGGCAGCCAGGGCACGATCTTTGCTGCCCTTTGGGGCTGTGGCCGGTGTTGGAGGGCAAAATGTCTCCTGATGACATTCAAGTTCATGTGTGGCAGCTCGCTCAGGACCAGGCCGACCGGGATGTTCTCCTTCTGCGCGACGATGCAGGACGACATCTTCCCATCTGGATAGGGGAGTGCGAGGCCACCTCTATCAACCTGAAGCTTCAGCAGCACCGCCTGATGTCATTCCTCAGAAGGCCCATGACTCATGATCTGCTTGCCGAGCTGATCCATCGCCTGGGAGCCTTACTCGTAAGAGTCCTCATTGACGACTACTGGAACGGAACCTACTACGCCAAGCTCTACCTTCAGCTAAACGATGGGGAGATAGCTGTTGATTGTCGCCCGAGCGACGCCGTTGCCCTGGCCGTAAGAACTGACGCGCCTATCTTTGTGACGACACAGGTCATGGCGGTTGCGGAACAGCTTGTAGATGTAGAAGGGCCCGACCCGGAACTCGACTCCGACCGCGACGAGCAGTAACCCCCCGCACCTGCCCACGCCCGCAGCCCCTGGACAGGCCTGCCCACGCTGCAAGCCTCTCGCGCGCCTGCCGCGGCGCCTTCGGCGAGAATGCGGCGTTCAAGTTCCCATTTCGAGCGCCGCTGCTATCGGCTTGGGCACGGCAGCCTGCTCTCCAGCCGCCTCTCTCTCGACAGCCCATAGATACAGGCAAGTGTAATAGGCCGTGCGCATGAAGTTCGTGTAGGCCATGACAACCGCGAGGAAGAGCCCCGCGACTACCAGCGACGGAATGAGCGCCGCCCTCCCGCTCATCGTGTAAACCCAGAAAACGCCTGCGGCGGCGATGAGGACGGCGAGAAAACTGATTACGCGGCTCACGATAATGACGCCGATTTCCCCGATGGCGATGGGCACGAGATTGCCGGCATAAATCTCTTTTGCGCGCCCCCACGCCCGGCGGAAAGGCATGTCCTCGAGGATGATTATGGGAAGCGCCAGCGACACTGCCACCATCCACACTCGCCATGCGAGGCGGGCCGCGATGTCTGCTTCGTCATATCCCCGGGCGCGGCGACGCCTTCCGCTCGTGAGCAGGGATATGACCGATGAGGCCAGCGCAAGCAGCAGAATGGCTCCCATGTTTCTCACCGAATCTGCGAACGCTTCACCCAGCCGCGGATCCTGACCCTTGAGATGCTTGTCAACCATATGAACTGCCATGCCCGTGAAAAAATAGATGATTCCGAAATAGACAAACCCGACCACCAGCAGCGTCACGATCTGGGTGGCGTTCCAGTTTCCCTCATCGCCGAGTACTTTGCGCAGGAGCCCCATCGCTCGCAGGGTCAGGATAGCCCCCGCGAGAAAGCCCGTGGAGGCGAAGACCGAGATAATAGGCGGCAGGAGCATATCCTTTATCGCGGAACGCCATGGCGAGGCTCTCCCGCATGAAGATGCCGGCCCTGCGCAAGTTCACCCATAGGCGCGAATAGGCAGGCCGTGAGACCGCCTGCACGAAGCCAGGGCCCGGGAGGCGAGGCCTGCCCTGACCTGTCCCGAGCTCCGCCGAGGGAGCCTGCCGAATGGGCTCGCTCGCGCCCTCTGCGTGTGGGCCTTCAGCAGCTCGCGCTGCGGCCGCAAGACTCGTAGGGGCGCATGCGGCGCAGTATTCTTGCGAGCCATCCCTCACGCGGCATGACTTACAGACATCCTTGCCGCACATCGCGCAGCGCCCAACGATGCCTTTCCGCCCGCAGACCTGACAGGCCTGAGCTGCCATCCATGCGCAGCGAGGACTCTGCGAATCGAAGGGGCCCAACATGTATCCGCACTTTGGACACTGGCCGGGCTCTCTTCGATCAGAACCTCGAGTCGGGGTTGTGCCGCTCATTCGCTGTCCTTGCTGTCATCCGGCGCTGTCGGAGCGGCTCATTTCTTCCGCCTTCGCGGCTTCGAACCCGCGAAGGCTCCGCGCCTGTAGAATGGGTCCTCGTCGGTTATCGGGAAGATTGTCTCCTGCCTGAGGCGGGCTGACCGGTAGATGCCCGTCACCAGCTCGATAGATTTTCTTCCCTCCCCGCCGTCCACGAGGGGAGGCCTGCCCTCCTTGATCGCATCCAGCAGGTCGCGAACCTGGCAGGTGTGCTCCTCATATGCAGGCTGGGGGACCGAACAGGCTGCCTGCTCCAGCTCCTCCTTCGCGGCCGGGTCAACGCAGTGAATGGCGAAAGGAGGAAAGCTCACAGTCGCTCGCTCGCCAAAAAGCTCCACGCGGCTCGCATTGAGATGAGCGCCGGTTGTCGCTGTTACCTGCATGAGAGTCCCGTCGGCCATGCGCACCGCCGCCGCAGAAACATCTTCGACTTCGATGTCGTGGACGGCCGTATCCATGTAGGCGAAGAGCGAAGCGGGAGGGCCGAGAATCCACATCACGGCGTCAATGTAGTGAATGACGAGGTTCAGGGTGGGCCCGCCGCACTCCTTTTCCCAGGTTCCCCTCCACCAGACCTCATAATACTCCTTTGGCCTGAACCAGAGGCAAGCCGCATTAGCCAGGAAGATTTTGCCGAGAAGGCCCTCTTTCACCAGGTGTCTTGCTCTCAGGACATCGTATTCCCGTCTTCGCTGGAAGCCTATTGCGAGCTGCTTCTTGGCCTTTTCGGCTGCGGCGATCATGGCGTCGGCGTCCTCGAGGCTGCCGGCCATGGGCTTCTCGCACAGCACGTGTTTGCCCGCCTCCAGGGCCTCGATCGTTATGGGAGCGTGGACGAATGTCGCCGTCGCGTTCAGAACGAGATCAATGTCATCGCGGCGCAGCATTTCGCGGTAATCGCCATACCAGGCCCCGACGCCGTACTTCTCGGACATCTCCTTCGCTCTTTGCTCGACTATGTCGGCAAAGGCCACGATTTCCGCCTCATCGGGAAAGGTCCTGAATGCCCGGACATGACTATTCGCAATATGGCCGCAGCCCACCAGGCCGATTCTCAATTTCTCACTCAAATGTCGCTCCTCCCTCAGCCAGACACAAGCCATGGTAGGGGCGCAGCATGCTGCGCCCTTGCAGACTCGCCGCATGCCCCGTTCCCATCACTGGATGGCAGGCCCGATATTCACTCACGGCGCGCCACGCGTGCAACCGGAGGAAAGGGCCTTACACCTCTCCGCCTATGACGATGATTCGCAGAGGCACGGCGCCGGTGTTTCTGAGGGCGTGGCGGCTGCCGCGCTGCGTCAATATCACATCGCCCTTGCTTGCCGGAAACTCGCGCCCGTTCACGCTCATCACCCCTTCGCCTTCAATGAACCAGTATATCTCCTCGCTTGTAGAGTGCTCGTGGTCTCCTATCGTTGCCCCGGGGTCCAGGATGGTATTGTGGATGAACACAGGCAGCTTCATGTGCCCGTGAAAGAGGGCGCACGAATGAGCCTTTCCAACTCCGTCATGCATGGCTTCTACCGGCGTTGTTTCGGAATCGCGCTGCTTCAGGCAGCCATCAAGCTTCTCTATCACCTTGCATCGCCTCCTGTTCTGCAATCGCAGGCATGAAGTCCCTGGGCGAAGTCGTCCAGACCCCGTATGGGGCCGGGACCCCGGCCCTTCGGGCACAGGGGCCTGCGGCTACATTCTTTATCATAGAATGAGCATGCCCGGCCTTTGAATGACAGATCCTACCAGCGAAACTTTCACCATGGGCCAGTTGGGGCTGGCGGACACAATTTCGGGCCCCCCTGGAGCGGCGATTATCGTGTCCTCGGACTTCGTGCCGCTTATGGAAGGATTCCAGGCGAAAGCCTGATTCGCCAGAACTTCTTCTTTTCTATCGGCGGTCGCTCTGAACTCCCGGGTTGCGTAGCCGGTCGGGCCTCCCTGGTGATGCAGCTTCCACTCGTCTGGAAAGCCCACCTCGCGATAGGCATTCTCGCCGCGCCAGAATATCTCGCCCACCTCCATCCCAGGAATTGTGGCCCCTATGAAGGCGGCATCCACTCTAACTACCGCCGCGTGCTTCGCCGCCAGGCTTTTGTCAGGCTGGCCGAAATGAACGATGCGCGTTGCGGAAACGATCAGGCCCCATTTCCTCGCGCCCACCACCACCATCGCCTGCTTCTCGACCTGCTTATCGGTGGGCACCGGATGGCGATACCTGAATGCCCTCTCATCGGCTGCGACGAGAAGGACCACAGGGATTATGCCCTCAGCGAGGAGCCGCCCGCCGAGCTGGGCCGCGACACGGTGCTCGCTCACGCCGGGCTTCAGCGAGGCGCAGGTCTCGTTCAGGCAATCGCCCACCTTGCGGCCCAGCCAGCGGTATCGCTCCACCTCCTCCGGCAGCAGAGACCACCGCAGGCGCGCAATGCTCTGATCCAGAAGTCGGGCGTCGCGGATTGGGCGGTCGCAGCCGATGCGCTCCAGCGGCGCCAGTTTCGCGGCGGCGTCCTCAACATTTCCTTCCCACCACATCCACTCTTCGAGCTTGAAGCCCTGTCCCTCGAGCTCCTCTTCAAGCAGCCGATGCGATTCGATGTTGTCGCACAGGAGCCATTTCCCCTCGCTTGATATGAGAAGCGATCCGGATCCCGTCTCTGATGCCACTGAGATATGGTTGTCTCCGCCGCCTGTGAACCAGGCGAAGTTGTCCTGACGCATGAGCAGGATTCCGTCCAGTTCGTGGTCGAGCATCAGACCCCTCACCCTCCTCTCTTTCTCAGCAAGCTCGGAAGGCGTCGCCTTCATCTGGTTCCTCCCTCCACCTCGCCAGCTCCCCTCTGGCTCGCGCATACATGAATGACCGGCGTTATTGACGTTGCCGCGCAGTAGCCGCTTCTCACCTTTTCTTCGAAATCGCCCAGAATATCTGCCCGAACCAGGCTTATGGTGCAGCCGCCGAAGCCCGCTCCCATCATCCGCGAGCCGAACACGCCTGGGATTTCGCTCGCCAGGTCAACGAGAATGTCCAGCTCGCGGCAGCTCACCTCGTACAAATCGCGCAGGCTGCGGTGAGATTCGAACAGAAGCCTCCCGATCCGATTGAGATCATTAGACCCGATGGCCTGGACTGCCTCAAGCACGCGCTCGTTCTCTTCTATCACGTGCCTGGCCCTTTTCCTCAGCGTGTCATCGAGGTCGGCCGCCTCCAGATGCTCTATCCGGGCATCGCGGAGCTGCTCGATATGAGGGAACCTTCTTCTCATGGCGGCGGCTGCCTCTTCGCACTGTCGCCGGCGCACCGCGTATTCAGAGCCCGCAAGCTCTCTTCGCACACCGGTGTCAGTGACAACGATCCTGAGATCCCCCCACGGAAGACTCACATGGCGGTATTCGAGCGACCGGCAGTCGAGAAACAAAGCGTGCCCGGGCCTGCTCAGCAGGGCCGCGAACTGGTCCATTATCCCGCACGGAACGCCCACGAAGGTGTGCTCTGCTCTCTGGCACAGCAGCGCCAATTGGACATCGTCAATTCCGAGGCCGCAGATAGAACGCCAGGTAACGCCAGCCGCCACTTCCAGCGCAGCCGACGAACTCATGCCCGCCCCCACTGGGATGTCGCTGTCAATCAGCATGTCGAGGCCGACGAGATCGTGGCCCTCCTCCTGAAGCACATGCGCCACTCCCGCGACATAATTGACCCACGCCGCGTGGTCGCCCCGGGGGCGGGTTTGAAACCCGCCCCTACCTCGGCCCCGTGATGGCTCGCGGCCCCGCGCGGAAAGCGAATCGAGAGAGAACTCCGCGCTCTCGCCTATAGTCGAGCTGTGAACGCGCACCAGCCTATCGCGGCGCGGCCTGGCGGCCAGGAACAGCCGCCTGTCAACCGCAGCTGGCAGAACGAAGCCGCCGTTATAATCTGTGTGCTCTCCTATGATGTTGACCCTGCCAGGCGCCTGGAAAAGGCGCGCCTGTCCAGGGCCGTAGAGGTCTGAGAACCTGTCCGCAAGATTCACTGGCGCCAAGCCTCACGCCGACTCATCTCCCCCCGAAGTGACGGCTCGCAATCGAAGAGCCAGCCCGCCTGCCCCTGGCGCAAGCTTGAAATCATCGGACAGCCGATGGCCTACTACCCAAGCGATTCTCTGCCCGCTCACTATGATGGGGATTTTCCTTCGCTGCTCTCTGGGCACCTTCGCATTGACGAAAAAGTCCTGGAGCTTCGTTGAGCCCGGCGCCCCAAGGGGATGAAAGCGGTCTCCCCGCCGCCAGGTGCGCGCTGTGAGCGGCTCTGAAATGCGCGAGTAGTCGAGCCATGCCGCATTCGGATCGGGCTCGGGTATCCTGGCCTCGCTGGCGGGAATGAGGGCGGCCTCGATTTCAAGACTTAGCCCGGGCAGAGGAGTCCGGCCTGGAATTGCGAGCACCCATTCGGCAGGCTCCCTCGACGGAGCTCGGGACAGGTCAGGGCGAGCCCATTCCACCTGGATCGGCTCCTCAACCGGTTTTGCGCGTGCAGAAATGAAAAGCTGTCCGCCGCGAAGCGAGGCGCGCAGGCCGCGCGGCAGGTGAACTTCCGTGCCGCCCTTTCCCAGGGCCACAGTTCGCAGGGCCTCGATATGGCCGTGCTCGATCTCGGTCAGGTCTTGAAGAAGCAATCGCACGGCTTCCCGCAAAACTCTTCGCTGGAGAGCCACGGGCCTTCTGGTCAGCCGGCGGGCGGAAATCGCCATCTCGGCGCCCCCGCTTTTCACAGACACCCGCTCGAGTTCGCGCCTCGCGAGGTCTTTGAGAAACGAGTTCTCCTCGCGGGCTATGTCGGCCAGCCGCAGGAGATGCCGCCGCACGGCGGGATTATCGCGCTCAAGGAAAGGCAGGAGGTCGAGCCTCACCCTGTTGCGGGTGAAATCGCGCGATAGATTCGAGCTGTCAATTCTGGGGCTGAGTCCCTTGCTGGCGCAGTAAGCTTCGACATCCTGCCGCGCGGCGTCGAGAAGCGGGCGGATGATCCGCCCGCGCTTGGGAGGCATTCCTGCTAAGCCCTCCGTCCCGGTGCCGCGAAGCAGATTCAGCAGAACCGTTTCCGCCTGGTCGTCGCTCGTGTGGCCGACGGCTATCTTGCTTGCTCCGCAGGCGGCAGCCACCTTTTCCAGGAAATCGTAGCGCGCCGCTCTCGCCGCCTGCTCCAGCGACATTCCGCTGTCGCGCGCCATCTCCGCAACATCTCGTTTCTCAAGGGTCGCCGGCAGCCCCAAGGAGCCCGCGAGCCCCAGCACATATTGCGCATCTTCCCCGGCTTCTTCACCGCGAAGGCCGTGGTTGAGATGCGCCACATGAAGCCAGATTTTCAGTTCGCCTGAAAGCTCGTGCAATACATGAAGCAGCGCGACAGAATCGGGCCCGCCGGAAACGGCGGCAACCACTCCTTCACCCGAAGAGATGAGGTCGTGCCTTTCGATCGTGGCGCGCACAGTCTCGGTCAGCATGGCTTCCCTCGAAACTTCATCCTCTCGCGTTTGACCCCGACGTCACCCCCGCCGGTAACCCGCTGCGGGCAGGCCTCTCCCGTCGAGAGTGTTCGGGGTCTGTACCCCTGGATGCAGGCGGACAATCTCGGTCCACGGCCGTAGCTTGAGAGTGGTCATGGCCGGGGTCCCCCCTCTCCTGGAAGCAGCGCCTCTCGAACAGCAGCGACGGCTGCGTCAAGGTATTTCAGGCGCGACTCGACGGATGATCGAATGGCCGGGTCACGTAGGACGTCGTTAAGGTGGAGAGTTCTCACAGAAGTCCGGAAGATCTCGCCCAGCATGTGGTCTATCTGCTCGTCGCGTGGCGACGAGAGGACCAGGATCTTGCCCGCCAGGTCTCGTCCGCGTGCACGATCGAGAAGCAGGAATGCCGCGTTGCGCGGATCGCCCACGAACGTAGCCCGCACCGCTGCTTCGCCAAATTCGGCAAACCCACCCCAGCTCTTGCACTCCACGAGGTAGGCCCCTGAATCATCCTCGACAAGCATATCCGCCTGAAGGCCCGTTCTCCGTCGAAGGTGCTCAATCACCCGCTTGACATCTACCGGCGACCCCACCTTCTTCCGGCCGTCGAACAACGCATCGGCCAGGGCTTGCAGCTCTGCCTTGCTGACTACAGCAGGTCGCTTGGCCTTGTACCCGTGTGCCTCAAAATAGGCCGCCACCAGCGGCTCATAGAAGTTCTGGTAGCCCTGAATCCAGAACCGAAAAGGCCGGACTCGGTCCTCAGTGAAGTCAGGCGCTTCGGTCATTGATCCCTCCTCCCCACACTGCCCTGGTTGCGCACGTATTGTGCCATAGCTGCCTCAGGAACTCTCGCCCCTCTCGGAACACTTGTGCCCCTGACCCTCTACCTCACACGGTGCCGATCCCGAATGCCCTTGGTCATCTTGAGCCGACTGTTGCCTGAACGCGGCCAGATTCAGAAGCAATACCACGAGCAGAGTCCCGTTGGATTCATCGAACGCCGAATCGTCGGCCAACCCGTGAGCAACCAGGTTGCGGATGTTCTTGCCAACCGGATCCACCAGTAGCGCCCTCAGCGCGGCAGCGAGCCCCTCCCCGAGGACAGCGACGACATCAGGGTCGTATAGGAGGTCGTTCAGCGCACGCGCCGGCGTTGCCCCGTCCTTTTCGATCACTCTAGGAAGGCCCGCCATACCCGCAAGGTCGCGCACAATGCCTTCTATCTGAAATACGAGGATGTGCACGCCGGAAACGTAGTCCCCTGCGTCAAAACGCTCCAGCGCGGCGTCGAGCAATGGTCGGCGCCACCCTTGGATAACAGGACTTTCAGTCACCTCCTTCATCACCCCTTCACGCACCGTTCCTCCTCCGTCGCGGATCGCTTGGAATACCCACTTGGCCGTCGAGACAGTCCTCACTTCCAGGTGCGGCAGTAATTCATGGGTGGCCTGCAATGCAGCATGCTCCTCCGGCGTCGAAGCTGTGCTCACCACCCGACCCCCTTGCATCATGACGGCCGGGAACAACGACTGCAGAGGGAATTCTTTCTGCCGCTCAACGACAGACTGCCGGATTCCCTTTACGTCAGGGAGGGTGTAGTCATCATATGCCAAGATCGCGAGGCCGAACTTTCCGTAGTTTCCCAGCACTTCAGCCCTCCACGCGTCCATTTCCTCGCCGGAAATGCGCAATGGCACCTGTATCCGCTTTAGGTCAGCACGGCCCGACTGAGTGGCGTTCTCCAACTTCTTCAGAACCGCAGCCACCTTCTCGGGGCACCGTCCCGCCTTTTTGTATGCCGCGACAGCGTCCTGATACAAGGAAACTGCGGGCAGGTGGCTTCCGTGTTCAACCCAGAAGTCCGCTCCGCGCTCGAACGACCCCCCAACGCGGATTTTGCACGCCCGAGACAACTGGCTGTCCCCTTTTGCACGGGCAACTTGCTCCAGGGCCGAAAGCCACTCTCTCTTAAAATGGCTAGTGGTGCGTCCCAGGAGTGCCTTTACAATACACGGCCTTGGACGAGATCCGCTCGCACGAGGCCGCACCAGCGCCCTTCCACGCGGGCGCCGTGGCAAACTGTAAAGGTTCTTCAGGGACGGTGCACTAGAATCAGGGTCAGCGTTGAACCCCACCAGCGCCTGCTCTATCAAATCGTGCAGCTCGCCGAGCGGGAGAAGCCGTCGCACTTTCTTGCACCCCAGAATTCCTTGCGTCAGGTCAAGCGCCCATCTGGGCCGGCCACCCTTGATGAGCGTTCTTATCGTGTCGCGGACATGCATTACGGCTCGCCCGGTGCGCTCACGGTGGTTGATTTGCACCGACACCTCCATCGCTCTCAGTAGCGCATCCACCATTGCCATCCCATGCCCTGCCTCATCGCTGGCGCCATATAGAGGAGCGCACTCCAGGTAAGAGTCCACCGCTATTTGTGCGGACTGGTGGTCTCTTTGGCCCTCCCAGAGCAGATCGGAAAGGCGGGCTCGAATAGCTGCGTTCCGTGTGCTGTCTCTGAAGTTACGGATGCGCTGCCATCTTTCTGGCGTGAAGAGATCGAAGCTCGGGTAGGCCCCCCCTTCCGCCTCTATCATTGGGCGAAAGCGTGCCCGGTCACCCTTCGTTTGCTTAAGCTCGTGACCTGCAGGCATAAAGTGAAACGCAAACTGTAGGGACTTCATCTCCTCAGCACGAGCGTCGTCCCCTTGCTCTTTGTACCGTTCCGCGAGATCCCGAAACACGCGACCCCGATGGTAAGGGTCCATGAGAACGTCGTCTTCGAGCCTCTGGAGTATCTCTTCAGGGGTCTCGGGCTGTTGGGTCATAATGTCCTGTGTTCGCTGCCGACTTGTCAGAGACCCGCTGGAAGAGGTCACCCTCCATCCCGGCACGCAGGCCGGCCATGGGTTTGCGAAGGACGGCGTGCCCCGGGCGTCAGCCTATCTGCAGCCCTCCTTTGAGCCCACCCAGGCTGGCGCGCCAGCCTCACGCGACAAATCCTGCGCTGAGGCCGCCCTCCCGGCGGGCCGCTCCTGCGAACGTCAGGAGGACAGGAAAAGCTCGTCAATCAGCCGGTGCCCTTCATCAACGGCATGTCCAGCTTCCTGGGCCTCTCGCTCGCAGAACTTCGCAAAGCCCCGGCCGGAAATATCGCTGCCGACAATAAGGTAAGGCACCGACCGCCTCACATGCGTTCTCACTCCGACGGGCGTAAAATGGTCCGGCAGAACCAGCATGCGCCTCGGCCCCTCATAGCTCTCCAGCTCAGCCCAGACCGGGGCTATTATGTGCCTGTCTATCTGCTCGAGCGACCAGACTTTTCCCTCGATATCGGCGTGGTGCCCGGCCTCGTCGGGCGCTTCGATATGAACCAGGACGAAATCGTATCTTCGAAGGGCCGCCGCCGCGGCCTGGCCTTTCCCGGCGAAGTCTGTCTTCAGATTGCCGGTCGCTCCTGGCACCTCGGGCGCTGCCATGCCTGCCAGCTTGCCCAGCCCTTTCATGAGGTCAACCGCCGCAATCACGCAGCCCGCAACTCCATGCAGCACCTGGAAGGAGGGCAGCGAAGGCGCTCTTCCCTGGCCCCAAAGCCATATCATGTTCCCCGGCTTCAGCCCCCTGTCCATCCTTCGCCGGTTTACCTCGTGTCTCTCCAGCAGCTCGCGCGAATCCCACATGAGCTGGATGAGTTTCTCGGCCCCATCGCCCTCCGGCAAATTCGGCTCTATCGGCTGGCCCATTATGTCGTGGGGAGGAACAGTCTTCAGTTCGTATGATGTCTCCCGCGCGACAAGCAAGTTCCTGTAGCTGAAGCCTGGATAGAACTGGAATTTTCTGGCGCCCAGTTTTTCCTGAAGAAGCTGAATGAGAACCCGCGCTTCCTCGGTGCTTATCTCTCCGGCGCTGTAATCGGCGAGCTTGTCATCTTCCACTGTCACGAGGTTGCAGCGGAAGGCAAGGTCGCCCTCGTTGAGTGGAATGCCCTGGCTCGCGGCCTCGATTGGCGCCCTTCCCGTGTAGTAGCGGCGAGGGTCGTAGCCCAAGATGCTCATCAGGGCCACATCGCTGCCGGCGGGGAGTTCCTCGGGGAGATTGTTGGTCGTGCCCAGCCTGCCAAGCCTCGCAAGACCGTGCAGGCTTTCCATATTGGCGGCCTCCAGCGGAGTCTGGCCGTCGAGCTCCTCCAGAGGATCATCCGCCGCCCCGTCGGGTATGATGACGGCATATTTCGGCCTTCGTTTGTGTGCGCGTTCCACGAGCGCTGGCCGCATGAGGGAATTCTTGCAGTGGCGAGTTTACCAGAAAACCGAGGGCGAAGGGAGAGTTCGACGGTTTTTCGCGTCCCAGGCGGCCGCCTTTCGCAGGTGTCCCATGACCCCTCCCCCTCGACGGGGGAGGCCGGGCGGGGGTGAAATGAGCCCTCGATATGGCATCTCTGGGGTTGCCGGGCTGTGCCCCCACTTGCACCTCCCCCATCCGCCAGCCGTCGGAGGGGGAGACACGGCGCACACTGAGAACGGCTCCGACTGAAGTCGAGCAATTATGGGACAGCCACTTTCGCGGTCCGCCCCAGCGGGAGCAATGGGTGCTGCCGCGCCCAAACGCATGATAGCCCAGGAAGGCATGTGAGCTGCGGCGCGAACCCGCAGGGCGGCCTTGAAGAGGCTGTTGCAAAACCGAGTGAAACCTATGCTGGGGCTGACGCAAGATGAGAGCCTCCCCCCGCCGCGGGGGAGGCTCAGGTGAGGGGCATCGGGCCGCAGTGCTTGCCAAATGGAGGCCACATTCACCCCCACCTCGTGTCCTCCCCCATCAAGGGGGAGGGGATGCGGCTCGGCCGAGAAGCCGCATCCCCAAATCGTATTATGCAACAGCCTCTGAAACCTGCCCTACTTGTGAAGCCACGCCATCATTGACCGCAGCCTTGCGCCTACCTCTTCTATGAGGTGCTGCGAGTCCTTCTTCCACAGCGCGTTCCAGACGGGCCTGTTGGCCTGGTTCTCGAGTATCCATTCTTTTGCGAACTGGCCTGTCTGAATCTCGCGCAGTATCTCGCGCATGGCCTGTCGAGTCTTTTCGGTTATGACGCGGCGCCCTCTCGTCATATCGCCGTAGGCAGCGGTGTTGCTGACCCTCTGCCTCATTCCCATTATGCCTTCGACATGGATGAGGTCCACGATTAGCTTCAACTCGTGAAGCACTTCGTAGTAGGCAAGCTCGGGCTGGTATCCGGCCTCCACCAAGACGTCGAAGCCCGCGCGAATCAGCTCCGATACGCCTCCGCACAGGACTGTCTGCTCGCCAAAGAGGTCGGTCTCTGTCTCTTCCTTGAAGGTTGTCTCAAGAACGCCGGCCCTGGTGGCCCCGATGCCCTTTGCGTATGCCAGGGCCAGCTCCTTGGCCTTGCCCGTGGAATCCTGGTGAACGGCCACGAGCGCAGGCACGCCGCCGCCCTGCTCATAAACCGTCCTGACGAGCGCTCCAGGCCCTTTCGGCGCAACCATGAACACATCAACCTCCGCCGGCGGAACTATCTGGTTGAAGTGGATGTTGAAGCCGTGCGAGAAGACGAGGGCCTTCCCTGAAGTCAGATGAGGCGCTATTTCTTGCCTGTAAACTGGCGGCTGAACATGGTCCTGCACGAGCATCTGAACCAGACGGGCTTTTTCCGCAGCATCCGCCGCGCTCACAGGCTTGAATCCATCCTGCACGGCCTTCTCATAATTTGGCACGCCCTTCAGCTCTGCGACTATTACCTCGAGGCTGCTGTCGCGCAGGTTGAGCGCTTGGGCCCTGCCCTGCACCCCGTAGCCAATGATGGCTATCGGTTTGCCTTTCAGAAGCCCCAGGTCCGCGTCCTTATCGCCATATACTTTCGCCATGTCATCCCTCCTCAAAGACTCTGGGCCAGGAGAGAACCTCCTGCCCTACGGCTCCGCGTTCCCTGCCCTAAGCTCTCCGCCCTACTTCGCTCTTCGAGCTTCGTAGGACAAGCCCTTTGCCTTCTGCCCTGTTGCCTGTTCCCTGTTCCCGCCTGCCCTCCGCCTCCCTTCACCCCAGCCGGCGCCGAAGGCATCGCGCCGACCAGCCCAGCACAGCGCCCGCTGCCACAAAAACAGCCAGATTTATTAACAGCGCGCGAGTGCTGTCAAGCCCCCACTGCCCGAGGATGAAGTTATACACCGTCCAAATTATGAGCAACGCCGGCCCGGCGAGAGCGATGAGCAGGCCTGCTGCGATCCGGCGCTTCATATTCCCTCTCAAAGCGCCGACCACTACCGCCACTATCAGCGGCAGAAGCGTGATAGCGCACGCGGCCCAGATGATTATCAGCCTCGCGGTGTCGGGCTCTATAAGCTCTCTCAGCTCAGCGTCTGTCCCCATCACGTTACCCATCTATCCCGAAGAAGGCAAAACGCCTCTGCCTGCTGCCCAGCCGACCGAGCAACTGACCTCGTCACAAACCGCTGCCCGCACTCTACCAGTGGACACGCCCCCTCCCTTTCCCTCCCCACTTGCGGGGGAGGGTACGGTGGGGGCAGACTGCGGCGGCCCTGGCTCCCGCACCCCAAAGCTGTCAGGTCATTTTCGCCCCTCGCACGAGGGCTACTTTTCCGCTGCGCACCAGCTCCTTTATCCCGTATTGGCGCAGCAGGCTCTGCAGAGCGTCAATCTTCTCTTCGTCGCCCGTAACCTCGACGATGAAAGTGCTCTCGCTCACATCAACGATGCTTGCGCGGAATATGTCGGCTATCTGCATTATCTCGGCTCTTTTCTCGGGCTCGGCGCTGACCTTTACGAGCGCAAGCTCACGCTCAACCGTGGCCTCAGCCGTATGGTCAGATACCTTTATCACATCCATGAGCTTGTAGAGCTGTTTGCTCAACTGCTCCAGCACCTCGCCGGGCCCCTCGACAACTATGGTCATGCGAGAGACCGTTGGGTCGTCCGTCGCGCTGACCGTGAGGCTCTCTATGTTAAACCCCCGGCGCGCGAACATGCCGGCGCACCTTGCCAGCACGCCCGGTTTGTTTTCAACAAGAGCAGAGATTGTGTGTCTCATCGGCCTGTCCTCCCGCAATCGCGTCTTGATGCGACCTCCGCAGCGTCATCACCCCGAGTACCATGTAGGGGAGCAGCGACGCTGCTCCCCTAGCCGGGCGAAGCAGCGCTTCGCCCCTACGCCTCTCACAGGACCAGAGATTGTGTGCCTCGTGGCTGTATGCCTCCAATGCATGCACGATGCTTCACCGCAGGCATGAAGCCTGCGGCTGCACTGCCGCTCAATCCACCATCATCTGGTCAATGCTTCCGCCGGCCGGAACCATTGGATAGACATTCTCCTCTTCCTCGACCCAGACATCAATCAGGAAGGGCCGGTCTTTGACCTCCATCGCCTTTTGAATGGCGGGAACGAGTTCTTCCTCGCGGGTCACGCGAAGGCCTGCCGCGCCAAAGGCCTCCGCCAGCTTTACGAAATCTGGCAGGCCTCTTTCCAGGCGGACGCCTGAGTAGCGGCGCTGGTAGAAGAGCTCCTGCCACTGGCGCACCATTCCAAGGTAGCCGTTGTTGATAATCAGCAGCTTGACGGGCACGCGCTGGGCGACAGCCGTCGCCATCTCCTGCATGTTCATCTGGAAGCTGCCGTCGCTGGTTATGCACCAGACTTGCCCGCCAGCAGTTTGGCGGGCCTGCTGATCGGGGCGGGCTTGCCCGCCCGTAGTCTGGAGGGCAAGCCAGGCTCCTATCGCAGCCGGGAAGCCATAGCCCATCGTTCCCAGCCCGCACGAGGATATGAATTGCCTGGGCCGCTCGCAAAGATAATACTGGGCCGACCACATCTGGTGCTGGCCCACGTCGGTTGTAACGACCGCCTTCCCTTCGGTCGCCTCGTAGAGCGTCTTTATGGCGAACTGCGGCTTCAGGCCATCGCCCTTCCAGCGAAGAGGATATTTCGCTTTCCATTCCTCGATCTGCCGCAGCCATGCCTCTTCGCGCTTCGGCTTCAAATGCTTCATCAGCTCCTGAAGCACGAGCTTCGCGTCGCCCGCCACCGGAATTTCAGGCCGCACCGATTTGCCAATCTCCGCCGGGTCAACATCTATGTGAATGAAGCGGGCCTTTGGGGCGAAGGTGTCCAGCTTTCCCGTCACCCTGTCATCGAAGCGAACGCCCACTGCTAAGATCACATCTGCCTCGTTGAGCGCGTGGTTCGCATAGGCGGTTCCATGCATGCCGGGCATAAGAAGGGCGAGAGGATCTGTCTCGGGAAATCCGCCCTTCCCCATTATCGTCATCGTGACCGGCGCGTTTATCAGGTGCGCCAGCTCGTACAGCTCCTCGTGAGCGCCGGAGATTATGACTCCTCCGCCGCCGTAGATCGTTGGGCGCTCGGCCGACATCAAAAGCCGCGCCGCTTTCCTGATCATCAGCGGATGCCCTTTCGTTGGCGGCCGGTAGCCGCGCAGGCTCGCATTCTCGGGTATCTCGAACTTATCCAGCGGCGCCTGCGAGATATCCCTGGGAATATCAATAAGAACCGGGCCCGGCCTGCCAGTGCGGGCAATATAGAATGCCTCGTGCACGATGCGCGGGAGCGCGTTCACATCCTTGACCAGGTAGCTGTGCTTTGTAACGGGCAGCGTTATGCCGAATATATCCGCCTCCTGGAAGGAATCTCTTCCTATTGCGAAGGTGGGCACCTGGCCCGTTATGGCGACAATCGGAACGGAGTCCATGTGCGCCGTCGCAAGGCCGGTTACCAGGTTCGTGGCCCCCGGGCCTGAGGTGGCCATGCATACGCCTGTCCTGCCGCTGGCGCGCGCGTAGCCGTCCGCCATGTGAGCCGCGCCCTGCTCGTGCCGGACGAGAACGTTGTGGATGTCGGAATCGTATAGAGCGTCATAGATCGGAAGCATGACCCCTCCTGGGATTCCGAAAATATATTGCACGCCCTCGGCCTTCAGACACTCGATGAGCGCTGTCGCGCCTTTCCATTGTCCCATGGCTCGTCACCTCTTCGTTTAGAGCCTATCCGAAAAATCGCCCCTATGTAGCCGCCCCGACCTATCGGGGCGCCCGACTGCGCAGGCTACAGTTTTAGGATAGGCTCCCAGTGCTGTCTTGCATAAGCCTTGTCGCACGCGGCTTGTAGGGCGGGCGTTCCACCGTCCGCCGCCCTTCGGACTCCTCAGGGCGACCCCGAGTCCGCCAGCCGGCGGGCCGAGGGGCCTTGGCGCAGGGCGCCTGCCCGAGCCGAGCCACGGCCAGGGGAGGCCGCGCCCTACAGGCGTGGGTGCAACAACAGTCTTACAAAAAAGCAATAGCTATGCGCCGCCCCTGACGCCTCCCAGTCTCTCGCCATAACAGAAAAGCCCCCGACCCATCTTGGGACGGGGGCTGAATCGGCCGAGCCCTTCGGGCCGCCGTGGCGGCCCCGATGTATCGGGGCTTACCCATTGCCCTCGCGGTACCACCCAAGTTCCCGGCTTCGCTGTCAGCAAAGCCGAGCTCTCTGGAGTGCTGTGACGGGCACCACCCGGCTCCCCTTGAAGCCCAGAAGTGTCGGGTTTCGGGGAAGCGGCTCCGGGGCGACATTCAGGCGTTTCCGCCGCCGGCCTCTCACCTGCTGCCGGCTCTCTGGAGACTTTCGCGCCCTACTCCTCCCCTTCTTCGCCTTTGCTCCGCTCTGAAATTATTGCGTAGGTTAGCAGAAGCGCCCCAATCCGTCAAGGGCGATTGACTCTCGCGACTGTTCATTCCGGGCTGCCACATTTTGCAGGCGGCTCCAAAAGGCCCCCGTATGCCCGCTGTAGCAACCATCCATCCGGGACTGAACAATTACTGACTCTCGGCGCCACGCAGTTCTGCCAGCGCCGGAACAAAGCTGCGACCCTGGACAAAAACCCGCGTTCAGCTATTGAGTCTCTTGTCTTACGCTCATGTGTGGGACGGGCGCTCTCGTGGTCGGGTCGCCCGTGGCGACCGCCACCCCGGCCCCGTTACTCCGGGCTTAGAAGACAGTGAAAATGCCCATTCCCGGGAGGATACATCCCCATCCGTGCAGCATAGGCACTTGCGGCCGTCCTCTATAGACGCCCATAAAGGGCTATTCTGACTTGATGAGATTGCCTGCTCGCCTGGCCGCCTGCCCGAGCCGGGCCACGGCCAGGGGCCAGGGCTTCGCTGCCGCTCGCAATGACATCCGCGACCGTAACTTGCGAAACGCAATAGGGGCCTGTCCGCACCCCGACAGTTCGGGGCGCCGCATTGTCGGTGCGGCCCGGCAGGTCGTTCCGCTAACTCAAGAAACTGCTTGAATCGCCTCACAACCGAGCTCCCCGCCCAACGGCCGCCAGATTTGCCGAGTGGAAGGTTCGCGGCGCCTCCAACGCTTTCGTCCGACTCAGGGTCGGACGCTACATCATCGCCCTCGGCGAGCGCCGGCGCCGGCCCGCCTGGGACGAAAAATGGCTGTTCCCGGCTTGACAAATTATCATTAGTGTGCTATATATTCCTATGATAACTATTGCGCTGTTCAGCTCAGGGAGGAAACGCAATGCGTCAGCATCGGTCAAAACCGCGCGGCGGCCCCCACGGCGAGCGAGATGAAGATGTCCTCGACATGGATGAGGCCGTCGCTTTCCTGAAGACCACGAAGCCCACGATGTATCGCTGGATCGCTCTGGGCAAGGTCCAGGGATTCAAGGCCGGCAGGCAGTGGCGGTTCTATCGCCGCGACCTGCGCAAGTTCCTCGAATACGAGGACCCCACCGCCGTGGGCATTGACCTCGAGGCAGTTCGCGCGGCCATCCGGATTCTGGATAAGCGCATAGCCAAGGCTAAGCCAGCAAGCAAGAAAGGAACGAAGAGATGACGCTGCAAGAGCAAGCGAAGAGCGAGGCGGTTCTGGGCGCTGAAGAATCGGCAGTGAAGGAGCTGACCAACAAGATCATCCAGGCGGCAGTGGTTGACAAGGCCAGCGACATCCACATTGACCCCGCGCTGAAGGAGACGAAGATCCGGTTTCGCATTGACGGCGTGATGCACGAAGTTGTCGCGGTGCCCAGGAATGTTCACGATCCGCTGGTGACGCGGTTCAAGACAATGGCCGATCTGGACACAGCGAATCGGCGATCTATCCAGAACGGGCGCGTCCACATCAGCCATGAAGGGCACGAATACGATCTGCTGGAGTGTGCGCTGCCGAGCGTGCACGGGGAAAAGCTGGTGGTGCGAATACTCGACGCAGAGCACACGCTGCTGCGATTAGAGCAGGTGGGCTACAGCGAATCTGACCGGAAGCGCCTGGACGAGTGCCTGCGCAGCCCCATGGGCTTGATCATCTTCACCGGTCCCTCGGGCTGCGGCAAAACGACGGTCATGTACGGGGTAATGCGGGAGCTGAGCAACCCCGAGCGCACCCTCTACTCTATCGAGGAGCCGGTCGAAGTGCTGCTGCCGGGCATCATCCAACTGCCGGTGAACCGGAAGGCCGGCCTGGGATTCGCGGAGATATTGCGCGGCCTGATGCGGGGCGACCCGGACATCATCATGGTGGGAGAGGTCAGAGATCTCGCCACGGCGGAACTCTGCTTCCAGGCCGCTCTCACCGGGCACCTTGTCCTGACCACGCTCCATGCGTTGGACGCCGCCGGCGCTGTCCAGCGCCTTTGGGACATGGGAGTCGAGCCTTTCATCATGTCGTCGGCGCTTCTCATGGTCTCGGCGCAGCGCCTGGTTCGCCACGTTTGCACCGAGTGCAAGCAGGAGGCGAAGTATCTTCCCGGTCTCGTGGCGGAGTGGCGCAAGCGCGCCGAAGCGGGGGGCCTCGCCTGGCCGGATAAGCAGCCCAAGTTCTATAAGGGAAAGGGATGCGACCGCTGCCGCGGCACTGGCTACTATGGCAGGACCGGAATCTTCGAAATCCTTGTCATGGATGGTGAGCTGCCCAACATGGTCAGTGCGCGCGCCGACATATCGGAAATCCGAGAAGCCGCCATCAAGACAGGCATGATGACCATGCTGGCGGATGGCATGTCGAAAGCGATTGCGGGACAAACGACGGTGGAGGAAGTGCTGCGAGTTCTGGGCGGGTGAGTGCGTGCTTCCGCGAGGACGATGAGCGAGATCACGCTGGCTCGTATGTGAGCGCGGTGTTCAGCATCGCAAGGTAGTTATCAACGGGCACATAGCTCGGGATGGAATTGCCGGAGCCGACGGCATAGCGGCCGCGCGGAGCGCAGGCGGAAATCTGGGCCCGGGTATATTCGCTCACCCGCTCAGGCGAAGCACCGGCAAGTATATTCAGGTCAACTCCCCCGAGGGTTGCGACGCGGTCACCGTAGCGCGCCTGGAATTCGGGCGCGGGCAGAATCGCGTCCTCGAAGGAGTGCTTGCCGTCAATGCCGACGGTGGCAATCAGGTCCTCCATGATGGCCGAGACATTCCCGCACGAATGAAGGAAATATGGCAGACCGCGCTCGTGGGCGATGCGAGCGAAGCGCTGATGCCAGGGCAGGATCCGAGTCCGCAGAACTTCGGGCGATACGAGCGTCGCCGAGCGAAAGCCCATGTCATCCCCCTGCATCAGCGCGATGACATTCGGCAGGTCCGCGATGTGATGGTAGTAAGATTCGAGCAGGCTGCCCACGCGCTGGCAGACGGCATCCACCAGATCGGGCTCGTCGTAGAGCGCGAGGCAGAATCGCTCCAGCGACATTATGCGGCTGACAATCTCGAAAGGCCCGCCGGCGTGGTTGGTCATGAAGCCCATGCCCTCGGGCAGGTGAGCGCTGATATATTCCAGAGGGAAGAAATCTACGGCCTCGACCTTCGGCCAGATGTAGGCGTCAAAATCGGCCCATGATTCGATTGCGCCCTCATGCTCGTCGGCCCAGCCGCGAACGCCGCTGACCATGGTTGAGTCATCGCCGACGACCGTCGGGCACTGGAAATTAAGGCCGATCTCAAGCCGCACAAAATCGTAGCCCATGCGATACCAGAATTCGATGAAGTTGTCCCAGTAGGCGGCCTGGGCTGCGCGATCGCCGCTCGCAGGGACAACCCACTCACGGCCGAGAAGCTCTGTCGTGATTGGGCGGCGAACGGCCTCGTCCACTATATACTCGATCATGGGAGGCCGCGCGGGAGTTTCCTCGCCCATGAGCGCGCGAGCGAAACGGTCGCGGTCCGGAGCTGGCTTTTTGAGGGGGACCACGAGATCCCTCATTTCAGTATCCTCATCCCACTCGACTGCGCGACGGGCCAGCGGCGGCGCGCTTCTTGCGGTATATGACCAGCGCCGAGCCCGGCGCTTCGCGCAGCTCAACTGTCAGGCCTTCGGCGAGCTGCTTGCCGGTTGCGGTGCGCTTCTCGCCCGTGTCAACGAACTCAAGCTCGTATTTCGCGTTGGCCCGCAGGCCTTTGAGCGGCAGGCTGATGGCAGGGTTGCCGTTTTTCGGCCGCCTGAGAGCAACCACCATTCCCTCGTCAAGATCCTGCCGATGCAGTTGATAGGCCATCCAGACATCGTCGGCCTTGCTGTAGGGCGTGAGCGGGTAGTAATCGCCCGAATAGTAAGGGCGGATTCTGCGGTGCTGAAGAAGCGTCTCGCGCGCCCAGTCGTAAGGAAAGTCAGGAGGAATTGGGCCAGCGGGGCCATCGCCGTGCACCCACCAGTTGGTGCAGAGGCTGCTGCACATTCCGCTTCGGAAATTGTACATATCGCCCGGCTCATCAACGCTCGTCGCGCTGAACGGCGCCCAGAAGAGAAGTCCATATGTGTGGCACTGGTGGGCTATCGGGTCGCGAGGGCCATCGCTGCGCCACAGGGGAACGCTGCGCCCTGTTGTCTCGAGGTCAATCCGGCGGCCTCCACTCGCGCAGTTATCAATTATCAGCCTGGGATGGCGCCGCAGCAGTTCATCCCAGAAGGCGTATAGCCCCTCGATATAGCGTATCTCGGTGATGCCCTGGCGGTCGGGCGCGTCGGCCGCACGCCAGAACTCGAGCGGCTCGATATTGAAGTCCTGCCGGTAGCAGTCAATCCCTTCGTCGCTGATTTTCTCCGACATGAAATCCGTGAGCCAGCGACGGGCTTCGGGATTGGCGAGGTTGAAGAGGGCATTGTCATTGCCTTCAAGCTTCAGCAGCCATTCCGGATGCTCGCGCCTGCGGGCCGAAGCCTCTCCGCCGGCGAAGGCCCGCCAGAACTGCGTGCCCTTGAAAACCCGCTCCGGCTCGAGCCACAGCATGAACTTCATGCCCGCCGCGTGCGCTGCGTCGCTTATCGCTCTCATGCCTTTCGGATGAAAGCGCGGGTTTGGGCTCCAGCTCCCGACATTCGCCCACCACGGTGGCCCCTCGCCGTACCACTCGGCGTCAATCCAGTAATATTCGAGCGGCAGCTTGTGTTCTGCGATCTTGCGGATGTTGTCCACGTGCACTTGTGTAGGAGTCGCACCCCAGTTGCCGGTCGTGACGGGCGATTCGAGCGGCTTGCCTCCAAGCCTGGGCCGATGATAGGCCAGGATATGGCTGCGCAGCAGGTTGTGGCCGCGCATCCGGTCGCCCTTCCAGAACAGCAGCAGAATGCGCGGCGTGCGAATCTGTTCTCCCGGATGCAGCTTCAGATGGGTCAGCTCCATGCCGGCTCGAATGTTCAGGCCGGTTTGCCCGTCGCGCTGGAAAGACGCCGCCCACTGGCCAGTCCAGCCGATGGCGATAACGATTCCTCGGCGTCCCGCGTCAACATTGAAGAACGGCATCACCTGGGAAGATGACCGCCCGCCGCCAGGCGTCAACTGCACGCTGGCGTTTGGCCCGAGGGGCTCGGCGACCGGCGCAAAATCGTCGTCAGACGCCACCGCCCCGACGGCGTGGTGAAGAATAAACTCCTCTGCGCTGCCCGCCCGCGACAGGCTCATGTCCAGCGCACGAATGCTCTCCAGAATGGGCGTATCCTTTTTGCCTTCATTCTTGAAATGAACCACCCACTCGACAGCCGGATAGTCGTCGTATGTGAGCGCTTCAAATCGAACCTTCAGCCCGGTGGCCGGGTCGGAATAGGTCAGCGCGTGCTGCTTGCGCGTCTTGCCAACTCGCCGCGTCTTTCGCTCAAGCCGCCATTCCTTCAGCAGATCCCGCGAACTCCGGCCGCCGTATGTGAATGAGAAGGGCAGATCGGGTTTGCGCCGCGCCGCTCCGAGCCTTCCCTGCGACCATTGGGATGCTTCCTTCATCTCCTGCTTGTTTGGCGTCATCGCGCTCACTTCTCCTGCGAATAGAATCGAGAATGAGACGAATAGAACTGTAATCGCGCCCCTCATATCTCACCCTCTGGAAAAGCCAACCCTTGTCTTCGGATAGGACGGGGCGCGCTCCTTCTAACCCGCGTTGTTCATGACGCAGGCGCGGAGCGGTGCTGCGTGCACTTTGGGATTTGCGGCGCAAACTCGCACTTTCCATTACTCCCGTAGCGCAAACTGACAGTTTGCGTTACCCTCTTGCCGCGAACGGCCGCTCTTGTGGCGCAAACTAACAGTTTGCGTTACTCCCACAGGCCTCGAACGGAGGAAAGCGCACCTTTGCGCAGCCGCTTACCTGGGCCACTCCCTGCCTGGCCAGACGGCAAACGGCGCCCAGTTGCCCTCGTTGCCTCCCCCCCGACATACGAGCGCCAGATATTTCCCCTGCCGCTGGAACAGGAAGGTTATCTTCGAAAGGTCCAGCGGGCTGCCTACCCAACCTTCGAGCGTCGCGCGAAGGTTCGTATCCTGGCTTAGAAGATCGCGTATGACATCTGCCTGCGCTTTCGGGAGATCCGAGAGATGGAAAGCATACTCGCCCTTGCTCGCAACCTGCTGCTTCGCCTCAGCCGGAAGCGCCTTATACACCGCACAGAGCCGGTCAACGAACGCCACCGAGGGCCCCTCGCTTTCCTGAATCTGCCGGCGCATACCTTCCCCCACTGGAACAATGGCGCCGCCCCCCACTGGAACAATGGCGCCGCGCTTGAGCAGAGCGATGATGATGGAGGCGGCTGCGATGACGATGACCAGCAGGGCAATGAACTTTGCCCGACCAGAGAATATCCTTCGCCCCTTTTGTCGGGGGACGCCCGCAGGTTCCCTCTTGCCCGGGCCCCCTGGCCCAAGGCTCAGACGCTTTGCCATTATTTCTCCTCTCCTCGCTCGACAGGCTGGCTCGGCCCGCCGGAGATTGAGCTGGAGGCTCTACGCGGCATGTGACACGGAGCTGTGGGCCCGTGCAGTCAATTAGACGGCGCGAATGGCGGAAAGGTTCCTCGTTGGGATTCGTGCGTCGAATCTTCCGGGAAACACGCCGCGAAAGGCCTGCCCTGGGGCTCATAACCGACTGGTGAGCCGTGGCCTAACCTGGGTTAAACATGGGTCTCGCATCCGCAGGCTTTAGCGTGCGCCGGGCTGCTCGAACATCCGCGCAAGCTGAAGGTTGGCCCTGCGATGCTCACCGCGCCGGCCTTTCTGTAGGCCCACCCGACCGTGCGCTCCGGTGATGCTCAGCAGCGCCAGGAGCCGGAAAAACGAGAAATCCCGGCGACGACCTACTCTCCCGTCCCCTTTCGGGAACAGTACCATCGGCGCTGAGGGGCTTAACTTCTCTGTTCGAAATGGGAAGAGGTGTTTCCCCCTCGCTGTGGTCACCGGGAATTCTTATTGCGAAAGTGTGGCCTGCGAGAGCGCACCCGTAAAGGGTGCGGCTGCATCGTTTTCAAAATCCACGCAGAAAATGTAACCGCCCCGACTGGTCGGGGCGCCAAGGCAACAAGAGGAGAAGAAAGGGCCGGGCACGCGCTGCTGCGCTGAATACGGACTTGTCCGCCATCTTCTGGCGGAGCTGTGGGCTGGAAGGGAGCCAAGCCCTCGGCCGATTAGTACGGGTCAGCTCAAGCCGTTGCCGGCCTTACACCTCCCGCCTATTAGCAGGTAGTCTTCCTGCGGCCTTACTCCCTTGTAGGGATGGGATGTCTCATCTTGGGAGGGGCTTCGTGCTTAGATGCTTTCAGCGCTTATCCCTTCCGTCCATGGCTACCCGGCGTATGCCCCTGGCGGGACAACCGGAACACCAGAGGGACGTCCACCGCGGTCCTTTCGTACTGGCGGCCGCTTCCCTCAGACATCCAACGCCCGCGACGGATAGGGACCGAACTGTCTCACGACGTTCTGAACCCAGCTCGCGTACCACCTTTAATGGGCGAACAGCCCAACCCTTGGGACCTTGTCCGGCCCCAGGATGGGACGAGCCGACATCGAGGTGCCAAGCCTCCCCGTAGATGTGGACTCGTGGGGGAGATTAGCCTGTTATCCCCGGGGTAGCTTTTATCCGTTTAGCGACCGCGCCACCATGCGCGACGGCCGGATCACTAGGCCCGGCTTTCGCCTCTGCTCGACTTGTAGGTCTCGCAGTCAAGTGCCCTTATGGCCTTGTCCTCCACGGGCGATTTCCGACCGCCCTGAGGGCACCTTTGGACACCTCCGTTACATTTTGGGAGGTGACCGCCCCAGTCAAACTACCCACCTGACGCTGTTCACGGACCTGCTAAAGGCCCGAGTTAGAAGCCCGAGATGCCATGGGTGGTATTCCAAGGTTGCCTCCATCCCGACTGGCGTCGGGACTTCGCCGGCTCCCACCTATCCTCTACACGGAACCCCAAGATCCAACGCCAGGCTATAGTAAAGCTCCACGGGGTCTTTCCGTCCAGTCGCGGGTCCCCTGCATCTTCACAGGGACTACAATTTCGCCGAGTCCCTCGTCGAGACAGCGCCCAAGTCGTTACGCCTTTCGTGCAGGTCGGAACTTACCCGACTAGGAATTTCGCTACCTTAGGACCGTTATAGTTACGGCCGCCATTCACCGATGCTTCAGTTTGCAGCTTTTCCCGACTTGCGTCGGGATAACCGCGCCCCTTAACAGATCGGCATTGGGCAGGCGTCAGCCCCTATACCTCGTCTTTCGACTTGGCAGAGACCTGTGTTTTTGATAAACAGTCGCTTGGGCCTTGTCACTGCGACCCCAGCCCCCTCCTCTCGCGAAGAGAATCGAGAGCCAGGGCACCCCTTCTCCCGAAGTTACGGGGTTAACTTGCCGAGTTCCTTAACGAGAGTTCTCTCGCGCGCCTGAGCCTTCTCAGCTCGCCAACCTGTGTCGGTTTGCGGTACGGACACCGCGGGACTCGCTAGAGGTTTTTCCAGGCTGGTTGGCTCCACCGGTTTCGGGCCCGAAAGCCCTCCTACTCGCCTCCAGGAGTTATCGGCCCAGCGGATTTACCTGCTGGGCCCTCCCTCGGGCATGAGCGCACATCCAACAGTGCGCCGGCGCGCCTTCCAGCGTCGCCCCTTCGCGTCTTTGTCGCCCCGCAGTGGCGCCGGAATATCAACCGGCTGTCCATCGCCTACGCCTTTCGGCCTCGGCTTAGGCCCGGCTAACCTCAGGAGGACGAACCTTCCCTAAGAAACCTTCGGCTTCCGGCGTCGCAGATTCTCACTGCGATTTTCGCTACTCATACCGGCATTCGCACTCCCGAAAACTCCAGCCCGACTTACATCGGACCTTCACCGCTTTCGGGACGCTCCCCTACCCCCCGACGCTTGCGCGTCGGGGCCGCGGCTTCGGCAGCGGGCTTGAGCCCCGTTGGATTTTCGGCGCGCAACCACTCGACCAGTCCGCTGTTGTGCGTTGTTTAAAGGATGGCTGCTTCTAAGCCAACCTCCTGGTTGTTTGGGCAGTCGCACCTCCTTTCCCACTTAGCCCGCTTTGGGGGCCTTAGCCGGCGGTCTGGGCTGTTTCCCTCTCGACGATGGAGCTTTTCCCCCACCGTCCGACTCCCGGGTTTGACATTCCGGCATTCGGAGTTTGCATGGGTTTGGTAACGCGCGAGCGCCCCTAGCCCAGACAGTGCTCTACCTCCGGAAAGCATCACCCGAGGCTAGCCCTAAAGCTATTTCGGGGAGAACCAGCTATCTCCAAGCTCGTTTGGCATTTCACCTCTACCCACAGCTCATCCGAGCGGTTTTCAACCCACAACGGTTCGGACCTCCACCCCGAGATTATCGAGGCTTCGCCCTGGCCATGGGTAGCTCGCCTGGTTTCGGGTCTGCCACCGGCGACATGTCCACCATCGCTTGCGCTAAGGCAGACAACGCCCTATTCGGACTCGCTTTCGCTTCGGCTCCTCCCGATCTGTCGGGATTAACCTTGCCACCGACGGCAACTCGCCGGTTCATTCTTCAAAAGGCACGCCGTCACCCCGACCGAAGTCGGAGCTCCGACAGCCTGTAGGCACACGGTTTCAGGTCTATTTCACTCCCCTCCCGGGGTGCTTTTCACTTTTCCCTCACGGTACTTGTTCGCTATCGGTCCGCGGCAGTATTTAGCCTTAGGAGATGGTCCTCCCAGATTCGCACAGGGTTTCACGTGTCCCGTGCTACTTGAGAATCTCACCCAGGAAGCCTCGCTCCTTTCGCCTACGGGGCTTTCACCTTCTATGGCACACCGTCCCAGGTGCTTTCAGCTAAGAGCAAGGTTTGTAACTTCCCGCCCCGACTCCGGTCGGGACCGGCGAGACCTCGCAACCCCGCCGCCACAACGCCCGGAGGCTTGAACATGACGACGGTTTGGGCTCTTCCCTTTTCGCTCGCCGCTACTCAGGAAATCGCTTTTGCTTTCTCTTCCTCGGGGTACTTAGATGTTTCAGTTCCCCCGGTGCCCCTCCCGGGCTTATTTTATTGGGCCCGGGATGCCCCGACATGACTCGGGGCGGGTTGCCCCATTCGGAGATCTCCGGATCAAAGCCTGCTTGCGGCTCCCCGGAGCGTTTCGTCGCTTGCCGCGTCCTTCATCGGCTGCCGCGACCAGAGCATCCGCCGTGCGCCCTTCTTCGCTTGCCGCCCTTCCAGCCCACGGCTCCGCAAGAACCGCGGGCCTCTGCCCGCCATAATCCCGACTCGTCGGGACGCAGGCAGACCACATCCGCTCAGGCAGCAACGCGCGAAATTGCCTGACCGCTTTCTTCTCCTCTATTAAGTTTTCAAGGTTCACCAGCCAAATCTGTATGTTAGGCCCACCATTTGCATTTGTCAAGCCCAATGTCCAGGACTGAACAATTACGGCCAGACCATGCAGCACAGCCCCTCTGCCTGAGGCAGAAAAACCTCGGCTGTGGGCCTCGCGTCGTAACCAATCCGCCGACTGGCCAACTGAGTGCCCGACTCGCTGTGCGAGCTTCGGCGGACAGTTCCGCCTTCAGCCCTCACGCTTCATCCTTCCCTATTGGTGGGCGCAGGTGGGTTCGAACCACCGACCTCGGCCTTATCAGGGCCGCGCTCTAACCAACTGAGCTATGCGCCCTGCCTCGAACCGCCGGCCTTCCCGACCTGTCGGGACGCTCCGACCAATCCGCCGGCTGGCGGACTATGCGCCCCTCTCTGGGAGGACACGATGCAGCAACCCCATCTGTCGGGCTCCCACGCCACACCGGGCTGGTCTTGGCCCTCTGCCCTATGTTCTATGCTCTACGCCCTACGCCACATTGGTGGACCTGGGCGGATTCGAACCGCCGACTTCCTGCTTGCAAAGCAGGCACTCTCCCACTGAGCTACAGGCCCACAGGCGCTGGAGCAGCACCGGGCGAGGCAAAGAACCCGCCCGAGTCGCAGCACAGTTCGCCTCAAGAACGCAGGCGGGCCAAGTCTTTCGCCCAGGCGAGGAAGGTTATGGCTCGGCGGCGGCACCGGTCTTCTCTTTTCAAGGTGCAGACCTTTGCTATCTGTTCCTGACGCAAAAAGGGCGGGGAACGACCCCGCCCGGATCATTCTCCCAAACTTAGCTTATGCTTTAGAAGGTCGCTCTTTTTCTCATGCGCCGAGACAGAAAGCAAAAGACCAGAACTGAGGGAAAGCTGTGACGCACCCTCAAAACTGAACAGCGGGAGAAGCCCTGTGTCGGCCCGCCCGAATCCCTGCGAAAGACCCTCATCAGAGGGCTGCTGGGATTTGGGCACTCTTCCTTAGAAAGGAGGTGATCCAGCCGCACCTTCCGGTACGGCTACCTTGTTACGACTTAGCGCCAGTTGCCGACCGCACCTTCGGCGCCTCCCTTTCCGATTGCTCGGAATTGGGCCAGCGACTTCGGGTGCAGCCGACTCCCATCGCTTGACGGGCGGTGTGTACAAGGCCCGGGAACGTATTCACCGCAGCATTGCTGATCTGCGGTTACTAGCGATTCCGGCATTCACGCAGTCGAGTTGCAGACTGCGATCCGAACTGGGGGCGGTTCTTTGGGATTGGCTTGCCCTCGCGGGTTTGCAGCCCTTTGTGCCGCCCATTGTAGCATGTGTGTAGCCCAGGGCGTAAGGGGCATGCGGACTTGACGTCATCCCCACCTTCCTCCCCGTTACCGGGGCAGTCCTGCCTGAGAGCATACCCCCGATTTCTCGGAGGCAGTGGCAACAGGCCGCGAGGGTTGCGCTCGTTGCGGAACTTAACCCAACATCTCACGACACGAGCTGACGACAGCCATGCACCACCTGTGTCCTGGCTCCCCTTGCGGGGCACTCCCGACTTTCATCAGGATTCCAGGCATGTCAAACCCTGGTAAGGTTCTTCGCGTAGCCTCGAATTGAACCACATGCTCCACCGCTTGTGCGGGCCCCCGTCAATTCCTTTGAGTTTCAACCTTGCGGTCGTACTCCCCAGGCGGGTCACTTAATGCGTTAGCTTCGGCACCGAAGGCATACGCCCCCGACACCCAGTGACCATCGTTTACGGCCAGGACTACCGGGGTATCTAATCCCGTTCGCTCCCCTGGCTTTCGCGTCTCAGCGTCAGAAACCGTCCAGAGAGCCGCCTTCGCCACGGGTGTTCCGACCGATATCTACGCATTTCACCGCTACACCGGTCATTCCACTCTCCTCTCCGGTCCTCAAGCCCAGAAGTATCGATGGGCCTCCCCGGGTTGAGCCCGGGGCTTTCACCACCGACTTTCCAGGCCGCCTACACGCTCTTTACGCCCAGTGAATCCGGACAACGCTTGCCCCCTCCGTTTTACCGCGGCTGCTGGCACGGAGTTGGCCGGGACTTCCTCAGGGGGTACCGTCATCCCGATTGCTCGGGATTCTTTCCCCCCAACAGGGGTTTACGACCCGAAGGCCTTCTTCCCCCACGCAGCGTCGCTGCGTCAGGCTTTCGCCCATTGCGCAAGATTCCCACCTGCTGCCTCCCGTAGGAGTCTGGGCCGTGTCTCAGTCCCAGTGTGGCCGACCACCCTCTCAGGCCGGCTACCCGTCGTCGCCTTGGTGAGCCATTACCTCACCAACTAGCTGATAGGCCACGAGCCCCTCTGACCGCCCTCGACTTGCGTCGGGGTTTCCCCCCGATCCCATGCGAGATCGGGGTCGTATCCGGTATTAGCCCGCCTTTCGGCGAGTTATCCCAATCGGCCAGGCAGGTCACTCACGTGTTACTCACCCGTTCGCCGCTCCCCACTCTGCCTTGCGGCTTCGTGGGGCGCTCGACTTGCATGGTTTAGGCACGCTGCCAGCGTTCGTCCTGAGCCAGGATCAAACTCTCCAGTAAAAATCCGCAACCCGCCTTCATTCCGGCGGGATCCTCGCCGATTCGGCTCCCACACTGCGGAAGCCCCGCCCTCCGGCCCGAAAACCAGACCGTCAGGCCCGACGAGGAGTTGAAACTGGCCCGACACTGCGCCCTGCGTCGCCCCGAACGAGTCGGGGCTATGCAGGACTTGGCTTCGTCTCCCGCCTTCGTCCGCCAGACTTCTCGGCGGACTTCGGCGGGTGAACCCGCTGTTCAGTTTTCAAGGTGCGCCTGACAGCAACAAACAATGAGCCCTCCTACCTCCGGGCTCACTGTTATCTGCTTGCCAAGGTTCATCCGCCATGTGGCGGATTCGGATCTGCATAGAGATTATACCATCAAGCCTCTCTCTGTCAACCCCTGCGCAAAAATATATTTTCGCGCCGCGCCCCCATGCATAGCGTCTGCCCCCTGCCCTCTGCCGGATGCCTGTTGTCCGCCAGCCGGCGGATTCCCTGTTGCCTCCCGCCTTCATCCTTCCGCCCTCATCCCTACAAACTGCGCGTTCCCCGCTCCCTGTTGCCTGCTCCCGCCTTCGCCAAGTCGCCGACGCTCCAAAGCTATGGCGACGGAGCGGCTTCGGCGGGTAAACCCCGTTCCCCATTGCCCCACGTTTCATCCTTCATAATATGGCAGGCCAAAGGCCAGAACCAGGAATTTGGCCATCTGGTCGCGGTGAACGGACGCGTCAGGGCAATACTTGGTCGCGGTGCAGCCGGAGGTAGGCGCTGTCCCGCCCCAGGAAGCCGCATGTGCCAACCTCTCTATCCAGCCGTAGAAAGTATGGCTTGTGGGCACATCGGAGAACGTCGGGGTAGCCCTGCCAAGCCATGTCTTACCTGTGGCAATGCACAGGAACTTCGCCATCTGGGCCCGCGTTACGTTTTCGTTGGGACAGTAATAGCGCGCTGTCCCGACGACCTTGCATCCCGACGTCGGTGGATTTCCGCCCCAGGAGGCAGCATCTGCCAGCCTCTCTATGCAGCCATAGAACTGGTGTGTCTTCGGCACATCCGCGAAGGTGGGTGTCGTCGCATCGAGCCGCGTCTTCCCCGCTGCCGCACACAAGAGTTTCGCCATCTGGTCGCGCTTGACCGGATTGTTCGGACAGTAGAGCGGCGGAGACGCGTTGCACCCGCTCGTGACAGTTGCGTCCACGAGAGCCTCGACGTAGCGCCAGAAGGTGTGGGATTTCGCAACATCATCAAAGGTCGCGTTGCGGATCTTGAAGGGCACAGGACCGGCCCATTCGGAATTCCCCGCCAGATCATCAGTCCGGATACGGAGAGAGTATTGGCCGTCTGGGACATAGAGCCCCCGCGTCTCCAGACTTGCCTCGTATGGCGGCGAGGTCACGCGGAATTCGCGATAGGAGCCGTCCTCGACCCAGAAAGTCACAGAGGCGACACCGCTGACAGTGTCGGACACCGATGCTCTAAGTGTCAGAACGCCCCTCACAGTGGCGCCCGGGGCAGGTGAGAGGATCGTGACAGTGGGGGGCGTTTTGTCGACAATGAACCCGTCCGACACGCCAACCTCGCTCCAGAGGCACGCCCGGTTGCGTGCTGCCACTGACCAGTAATAAGTGGCACCTTCGGTCATGACGTCCGTCCCGACAGACGCCCCCGTATATCCTCGCGAACTCGTCCACTTGTGCGTGTCGTCGGAGCCAGGGGAACTTCCTATGGCGCACTGGAAATCAAGTATTCCCGACTCGGCGTCGGTGGCGGCGAAGCGTGCCCATGTGTCAAAGCTGACGAAGCGATCGTCGCTGACGACTGGCGCGGTGGGCGGCGTGGTATCTCCGCTCGCGGGGTTGCAGCAAGCCGTGCAGCCATATGACCCCGCGTCATGAAACCACAGCGCGTAGTCGCACGTGTTATTCTCACCATACGTGCGCACCGCACCCCAGACTGGCCAGACATCCCGCAACCAGCCGCTGCCGCATATTCTGTTGCCCCGCAGAGTCGTGTCTGTGGCGGTCCCCACCTGGAAGCCTACGCTAACGCTCTCAGTGATCGTGTTCCCTTCGACCAGGGCCCCTTGGCTGCTACCAACCAGGATGCCGTTATAGTTGCCGGTTACCGTGTTTCCCGACACCACCGAGCCCGAATGACCCGCTGTGCCGTCGAGCGTAATGCCCGCCCCGCCTGTCTCGTAGCTGCCGTTGTAGCGCACCAGGTTGTTTCGGATTGTAACGGCAGTGGACACCGGCGTCGCGTCTGTGTACAGGGCGATGCCTCCCTCGCTATTGTTCTCCACGACATTCCCCTCGACGATTGTGTCGTGATGCGCCTGCCCGCGAAGCTCTATACCCCTGTGATTGTATTGGGCCGTGCAGTTCCGGACGATGTTTCCGCTGCCCCCCGCCAGGGCAACCCCGTGCCAGCGGCTCGCCGTCATCTGGCAGTTCTCAACGATGCAGTCCTGAGCGCCAGTATCCAGCCAGATAGCGTTATTGAAGCCCGACACCCGAACATTTCTGATGACAACATTGCGGCGGTTTGGCGCGACATAAATGCCCCAGGGTGGGTCGCCCGATCCCGCTGACCCCAGTGGCCCGCTGATGAGGTGCCCGCCGCCGTCCAGAACGACGTCGTCGCCGTCAATCATGATGCCGTTGACCCCGACCGGCGCCGTCACATCCTGCGTCAGCGTCACGGATTCTGTAATGGTCTGCCCGGGCACTCCTTGATCGAATGCCCAGGCCTTTCCGCTCCAGACAACGGCCCCAAAGCAGACGACCATCCCTACAATTCCGAGCGTGGCTGCGCGGAACCGTCCATGAGGAGTCAACTCGTGTGGGGCCCCCTGCGGAGCCGCTCCCTCCTGCCACCCCTGCGTGCGCTCCATCTTTTCCCCCTTTCTAGCCATAGCACAGGCAGCAAACAGCGTGCCCCGTCTGCCGCTAAACCTGCGCGGCGCCGCCCGACATCGGCTGAGTGCCCTTCCGCTTGTCGGGGCTGCGGCGCGCACGGCGACAAACCATTATTCGCCCGGACGCCCGAATTCTCCTTCCCGCCAGGCTGCCCTCTGACCTCGCCCCTTCGCTTTCACCCTTGGCAATATGGCGCCCGCAGCGTCCGGCCTTGCGCCGGACGGCATTTGCCGGCAGCGGCTATTCTTCCCCGACTTGTCGGGGCTGCATTACTCGAACTCCACCAGGGCCGCCCTTCTCTTGCCCACGCGGATGAGCAGGCCGGGCTTCAGTTCCACCTCTTGCTCCGGGTCAGTCACCCGCTGCTCGCTGCCCCCTTGCCCGGGCATAATCTCCGAAACCTGCGAAATCTGCGGATGAATCCACACGCCCCCCTGCTCCACGGCTCTCCGGCCCTCGCTCACAGACCTCACCAGCCCCGCCTCAAAGAGCAGCCGGCTGATCCATATGCGCTCGCCCTCCCTGCTCGCAGGAAACACAACTCGCTTTGCTGCTCGAAGCAGTGATTCGAGCTCGGGCTTCCCGGCGCCCGAGAAAAGGCTCTGAAAGACCTTTTCCGCCACTTCCGCCTGCGCTTCGCCGTGAAGCCAGGCGACGATCATCCGCGCAAGGCGCATCTTCGCGTCCCGCGGATTGAGGCGCCTCGCCTCCATGTCTTTCCGCATCTTCTCGATCTCGTCGGGCGCCGCGTCGGTGAGCAGGCTGAAGTATTGACCGATGAGGTGGTCCCCTATTGACATCACTTTCCCGTAGAGGTCATCGGGAGTCGTGTTCACCGGTATGTAGTTGTCAAGCGATTTGCCCATGCGCTGGACGCCGTCAGTCCCCACGAGAATGGGCATCGTCAGGCAGACTTGCGGGGGCTGGGCGGGCCCAAGCGGGTTCGTCCGCTGAAGCTCTCTGCCGACAAGCAGGTTGAATTTCTGCTCGGTGCCGCCAAGCTCCACATCGGCTTCCACGGCTATCGAATCGTAGCCCTGGAGCAAGGGATAAATGAATTCGTGCACGCCTATCGGCTCGCCCGATTGATAGCGCCCCGCGAACTCCTCCCTTGCCAACATCTGGGCAACGGTATGGCTGGCGCAAAGGCGCAGTATCTGCTCCGTTTTCAACGAGCCCAGCCATTCGCTGTTGCAGCGGAATTCGGTTCTCTGCGGGTCGAGGATCCGGAAAGCCTGGTCCTTGTATGTGGCCATATTGCGCTCGACCTCTTCGCGGGTGAGCTGGCGCCGAATGTCGCTCCTTCCCGACGGGTCGCCTATCGTGGCCGTGAAATCGCCTATGATGAGCACCGCCGTGTGCCCAAGGTCCTGGAACTGGCGCAGCTTTCGCAAGACAACGCAGTGGCCAAGGTGGAGATCAGGCCCCGTCGGGTCAACCCCGAGCTTCACGCGCAGTCGCCGACGCTCCCTATCTTTGGCGACGGAGCGCGGCCTCTTCTCGCCCAGCTTCTCGAGAAGCTCTTTCTCCGGGATGATTTCCGCGGCCCCGCGCTTCAAAAGCTCGAGCTGCTGTTCGGGCGACAGACTGCCCGGCCAGGGCTTGTCCGCTTCCCCCGGCGGTGTGTCCGATGACATGGCAGGAATCCCTATGGCCAATGCTCCGCAATGCGGCGCCTGGCGCACACAGTAGCACTCCCTATTCGCGGCAGTCAACACCTGGCTGCGCTTCGTAGCTCTTCGTCCGCCCGAATGCCTTGCAGGAGGCCTTCCGCGCCCTTCCTGGCGGCTCCTGCGGGGTTGCCCGCCGCAAGTCCAGCAGTTACTGCGCTTCGCCGCAAGTGCTGGACACGCCCTTGGCACGAGAGGCCAGCGCGAAATACTCCGGGCCGCGCAGGCTGTTGCGGCCAAGAGGCTGCCCGCCAAAACGGTCGGCTGTCATGCTGAGCGGCAGCGAAGGGTCTCCTTCCAGCGACTTTTGAAGCAGCTTCTGGTCCCTTGCGTCGTCGGGCATCTTATGAGGGCCCTGCCAAGTGGCGAACGGCCGAAGCCGCCGAGGCAGCAGAATTATTTCTCCGGTGTCTCGCAGCGGATGGCGACGAGAGCATAGGTATCGAGACGAGGCAAGGCCAAGCGAACTTTTCCGCCCGCAGCGGTCACCTGCACCGCCTTCGCCGGCCGGCCCGGAATGAGCAGCTCCGCGCTGACAGGCATCCAGCCAATAGGCAAGGGTATGCTGGCCGTGAGGCGCGAAACTGGCTCGACCTTGCGCTCTGCCTCGTCACCATTCAGCGCTAAGTTGTAATTTACGGCATGAACCAATAGCACCTTCGCTTCCCCTTCGCTTCCGATGAAAGCGCTCCAGCGCACGCCCTGCGCCCGCCTGAGGTTTGCCACCTCGACGCTCTCTCCAAGAGCCTTGCGCATGTGCCTCGATAGAGGAGATGGCTGCATATATCGCGCGATGGGCTTTTCCGCGTCAGCGCGGGCAACCAGGCCAGGTCGGTGGCGCCACATGTGGGGTTCCTCTGGCGCCTTGTCCACGGCAAATTGAAGAGCCTCATCGAGAGTCTGGCCGCAGCTTCCCAGAAGATGCTCGCAAGTGTCCGCGTGAAGCAGGTAGCCGCCGTCCCGCGCAGCCCCTGAGTCCCTTGGACCGGGGCTGCCCCGGCTTCGCCCAGGGGCAGCCCTCACTCCTTTGCTGCGAGCTGACCCCCCTCTGAGAGCTGCCGCGAAAGGCCAGCGAGCTCTCCTGCGCCCATTCTCGTCAAATCTCGCGCACTCTCCCACAATGACCAGCATTCCTCCAGATTCCAGGAATTCCAGCACGGCTGCCGCCTCGGCATCGTTCATATACAGGGCTTCAGGAATGATGACCGCGCGAAACCTGCGCAGACTCTCAGCGGCCAGCCCATTATGCGTCACGACATCCCACAGAAGCTGCCTGTCTGACAGCCACCTGGCCAGAGCGTGAACGGCCTGAAAATGGGCCATGTGCTCCATTTCGTTCTGGCGCCTGAGGAAGCAAAGGCCCACCTGGGCGTGGCGAGCCAGGTCCGAGAAGAGCTGCGGCCTGGAATCTAACAACCGGCGCCAGGCCCCCCTCAGGTCTGTGTGCTCGCGGCTCATGTGGGCGAAAGCGCCTGTCCCGGCAGCCGCCTCCGCGTAGCCAATATCGGTGATTGCCCTGTCGGACTTCGTATAGACCAGGCAGAGCGCCTTGCTCCCGCTCGCCGCCGCGAACCGAAAGGGAAGAGAGTAATCGAAATAGACTCCGGGCGCCAGGCGCCCCTGTTCGCTGTCTTCCTCAAACATGATGTAATCGCATTCGGGAGCCCATTGCTCGACGTGGTGGCCGATCTCTTCGCGGAATTCGAATGCCTCGAGTCGCTCCATTGCGCCCCAGTTGGCGCAGATGAAGAAGCTGCCCCGGGCTGCCGCGCCGGTCTCCCGCACAAAGCGCAGGTTGGCCGCGATGCTTGAGGCCCAGAAGCGCTTTGTCTCGGCCCACAGCAGCCTGTCCTGCTGGCTCTGGATCCCCCATTCGTCGAGGCCGGCGACGCCGAAGCGAGCCTCGACCTGCTCGCGCATCTGCCGCTCCTGCACCCAGCGGCGATACTCCTCGGCCTTGCGCCAAAGCCAGCCATTTCCTGCCTCCTCGATAAGCGCCTCCTCAATTCTCTCCGTCCCGTACCAGGCCTTCACTTCTTCTGCTGGCAGATTCTCGCGCATAAACTCTCTGAAGGTGGGGTCATTCTTCACCCACTCGTACCTGCTGCCGAGGTAGCCCAGGTGCGCTTCGTCAGGCGAGCGAAAGCCCAGCAGGTCGCGCATCTGCTCTCGCGTATAGCGAGAGGCGAGGTACTCGCGGAACTTGCTCTGGCAGTGGGCGCAGTAGCAGTTGAGGTTGCAGTTGTCAACGAAAACGCCGTCATAGCCGACGCGAGCTATGAGGTCAACGACAGCGCGCTGGTATGCCCGATAATTCGGGTTATTCACGCAGGGGGCGAAGCGATATTGACCGATGCGCAGGAAGCCCCTGTGCCGTTTCTCATAGTTGAAATGGGGCCGTCCGTTTCGCTCTCGCGCCAGCCAGTCGGTGGGCTCAGTTGGCCTGGGGCCGATTCCGAACTCCGCGTAGTCATCCCAGTGGTCCCAGAACTCCCATATGCCTCGCCGCCGCTCGGGATCGCCCGAGATTGTCTGGTTGCAAATGTAAGGTATCACGATTGGCACGCCCGCTTCGTGCACATTCTTCACCCATTCTCTTATGTGCTCCGTTCGCGCTCTGATCTCTGAGGGCGAGAGGAGCTGACTGCCCTCCGGATTCGGGCGCTGAGCAGCCCCGACATGGTTCACAAGCGGGACTGCGTGGGAGTCGTGGACCAAGTGAGGGGGCCATTCGACAACCGCAGCGGCCGAAGTGTCCAGAGCGCCGGAGTCATTGGACAATCCAGAAGGGTAATAGACTGTATATGTTATGACATCGGTTCTTGGTTTCATGGCAGGATGGCGTTTCCGCGCATGGCCTCGCCCTCCCTTCTGCGGCTCCCGTGCGATTGAACCGGGCACGACGCGCCAGAACGAGGCTTGCCCGCCTCCGGTGGGTTTACCCGCCCTTCGGCGCGCACGACCAAGTGTCTGAGCGGAGGCAGGCAGCCTGCGCTATTCATGAACGCCGTCGCTCGACAGTGCTGTCTGCCTGGGAATTGGGCGCAGGGGCGCCAGAGAGGGCCGCCTCTACGAAACCCAACGCGCAACCTGCAGAATTGGCGCTGCACACCGCGAATTATGGCCTTGACAGCGCGCGGTGTATCGTGTATAATGAACCGGTAACCCGATAGGGATACTCAAGATTAGCTATGAGGGTCTCTACCAGGGGAACATATGGCCTTAAGGCTATGGTCGAGCTGGGCCTTCGCTACGGCCAGGGCCCGGTGTTGCTCCGCCAGATAGCAAGCAGCCAAGGGCTGCCGGCGGACTACCTGGAGCAGCTCATGGCGCCTCTGCGGCGGGCTGGGCTTCTGACCAGCGTAAGGGGCGTGCGGGGAGGATATTTCCTGGCACGCCCGCCTGAGAAGATCACCGCCAAGGAGATAGTGGATGCGCTGGAGGGCGACTTTGTGGCATCGCAGCCGGGTCCTCGCCAATCGGGCACGGCGCAGTCGAGCGCTGTGTCCGAATTCTGGCAGCAGGTGAAGGCGACGGTAGATGAGGCGCTCCAATCCACGACGCTCGCCGATTTGTGCCTTCGGCAGAAAGAGAAGGATAAGCGCTTCTTGCCAACTTACGCAATCTGAGAGGAAGGTCTCATAGAATAAGAGCCTATGCTATTGCTTTTTTGCACGTTTGATGTCGCGCGCGGTCTGTAGGGCGGCTCTGCGGCTAAGCCTACGGCCGCCGTGGCGGTCCCGGCAGGGCGGGGATTTAGCCACCCAGGCCCGCCCAAAAAGGCCAAGCGGCGCCCCGACCTATCGGGGCGCCCTACAGCTTGGGGTGCAACTACAATCTTGCAAAAAAGCAGTAGAATCGTAGCCGCAGGCTTCATGCCTGCGCAGTCGGGCGCAACCCGCCGGCTGGCGGGTTGCGGCTACATCAGGGCGATTCTTCGGATAGCCTCTGAGAGGCCAGCGAGGCGAGAGCAGGTGACCCTCAGGATACCGAAAGGCCTGTATCAGCAGATGCTGCGCCATGCCCTCCACGAGGCGCCTTGCGAGGCTTGCGGATTCCTGGCAGGCAAAGATAATAGAGTGAGTCGGGTTTACGAGATGGAGAACCTGGAGAGGAGCGACTCCAGCTACTTCATAAGCCCTCGACAGAGAGCGTGGACCATGGGAGACATAGAGCGACGCGGATTGAAACTCCTTGCCGTCTATCACTCGCACATAGAAAGTCCTCCCTATCCCTCTCTCAGGGATCGAGAGGTGGCTGTCGAGAAGGATGTCCTTCATGTCATAGTGTCGCTCGCAAACCCGGCCAAGGCGCCTGCGGCGAGGGCTTTCCAGATTGCGGATGGCGTCGTCGCTGCGGCGCCTCTAATGGTAGTCAGGGGAGAATAGGGTCAGATCGCTGCGCGGCCCGCAAGTACCATGCGCGCTAATAGACCAGATAGTGTGCTTCAGCTCATCGGCAACACGCCGATGGTGCGCTTGAAAAGAATGACGGATTCCACCGTGGCTGAGGTGTGGGCGAAGCTCGAGGCTTTCAATCCTGGAGGGAGCGTGAAAGACCGCATAGCCATCAGCATGGTGGAAGATGCGGAGCGCAAGGGGTTGATAGGGCCGGGCGGCGCCGTGGTGGAATCCACGAGCGGAAACACCGGCATTGGCCTGGCGATGGTGGCAGCAGTCAAGGGCTACAGATGCGTGATCACAATGCCCGAAACGATGACCGAGGAAAGAGTGCACATTCTGCGCTACTTCGGGGCGGAGGTGGTGAGGACCCCGGCTGACCAGGGGATGGCGGGCGCGAACAGGAAGGCAGAAGAGATAGCCGCGCAGACGCCTGGGGCTTTTCTGTGCCGCCAGTTCTCAAATCCCGCGAATCCCGAGATTCACCGGCAGACGACAGCCCGGGAGATTCTGGAGGCGATGGATGGCAGGATAGACGCCTTTGTGGGAGGCGTTGGAACAGGCGGCACGATAACGGGGGTGGGGGAGGTATTGAAAGAGAAGATTCCAGGCGTGAAGATAATAGCTGTTGAGCCTGCCGCTTCCCCTTTGCTGTCCAAGGGGACGGCGGGCAGCCACCGCATCCAGGGAATAGGGGCGAATTTCATACCCGAGGTTCTGAACCGCGAAGTGTTGGACGAGGTCAGGACCGTGAGCGACGAAGATGCTTATGAGACTGCCCAGCGCCTGGCGAGGGAGGAAGGGCTTTTCGTAGGGATTTCCTCAGGGGCGGCGGCCTTTGTCTCTTTGCAGGTGGCCAAAGAGCTTGGGCAGGGGAAGAGGATAGCTACGGTTCTTCCTGATACTGGGGAGCGCTACATCAGCCTTGCGCCCCTTTTCAGCGTGTGAGGTGGATATGTCTCTCGTGGTCGGACTGCGGTGCAAAGAATGTGAGAGGGAATATGAGCTGGGGGCCATTTATGTCTGCGAGTTCTGCTTCGGCCCCCTGGAGGTGAACTACGATTATGACCGCGTGCGGCGGAGCATGACGAGAGAGAAGATCGCATCTCGCCCGGAAAACCTCTGGCGCTACAAGGAGCTTCTTCCCCTGGTCGGCGAGCCGACGGACGGTTTCCATTCAGGCTTCACGCCTTTGCAGGCCGCTCCGAACCTGGCCCGAGAGCTGGGCGTAAGAGAGGTCTGGGTAAAGAACGACGGGATGAACTACCCGACCCTGTCCTATAAGGACAGGGTGGTGCCGGTGGCGCTGTCGCGCGCGAAGGAGCTTGGCTTCAAGATCGTGGGATGCGCCACAACGGGCAACCTCGGCAACGCAGTTGCGGCCCACGCGGCCAAAGCTGGCATGAAATGTCTGATTTTCGTGCCGGCGGGCCAGGAGATGGGGAAGCTGATCGGCTCGCTCGTATATGAGCCCTTGCTGGTGGTTGTGGAGGGAACTTATGATGAGGTGAACCGTTTGTGCGCGGAGATCACCTCGCGTTATCCCTGGGCTTTTGTGAATGTGAACCTGAGGCCCTACTATACGGAGGGGGCAAAGACTTGCGGATTCGAGATTGCCGAGCAACTGGGCTGGAAAGCGCCGAAGAATATCGTGGTGCCGCTCGCTGGAGGCACGCTGCTTCCAAAGATCTGGAAAGGGCTGAAGGAGCTGGAGAGTCTGGGGCTGCTCAGCGAGCCAGTGGAAACCAAGATTTACGCCGCGCAGGCCGAAGCCTGCGCGCCAGTCATCGCGGCTTTGCACGAGGGCAGCGAGATCATAAAGCCTGTGAAACCGAGGGCCGATCCTCCACCTGTGGATAGCTCGCTGCGAATCGGTAACCCTGCCGACGGGCTCGCGGCCCTGAAGACCATACGCGACAGCGGCGGCTGGGGCGAGGTGGCCACGGATCAGGAGATAATCGAGGGTATAAAGCTGCTGGCGAGGACAGAAGGCCTTTTCACGGAGACTGCGGGCGGAGTAACGGTGGCTGTTGCGAGGAAGCTGGTCAGGCAAGGCAGGATCCCGTCGGACGAGAGCCTCGTCGTAGCAGTAACAGGCAATGGCCTCAAAACGCAGGAGGCGGTGGCGAGTGGTCTCGCTCTCGCCGTTCATATCAAGCCGACCCTTGAGGCATTCGAGAGGAATGTCCTGAGCATTGCTGGCGAATAGTGCTCATTTGGGTGATTCGTGCTGCGTGTGGCCTTGAGGGCGAGCGCGGAACGCAGCCAGCGCCCTGCGGAACCGCGCACAGAAGGAGTTGTGCAAGAAAGCGCTGCAACAATACGCAGGAGGCGAATGAAGAGATGGCCGTGAAAGTGCGGATACCGACCCCGCTTCAGACGATTACGGGCAACAAGGCAGAGGTGTCAGCCGAGGGAACGACGATTCGCGAATTGATAGAGGACCTTGAAAGGCAGTTCCCCGGGCTGAAGGAAAGGGTGTGCGACGAGAAAGGCGCCGTGAGGCGGTTCGTAAATGTGTATCTGAACGAGGAAGATGTCAGGTTCCTGTCGGGAGAAGACACGCAGGTCAAGGACAGCGATGAAGTTTCCATAATCCCGGCCATAGCCGGGGGCAGGTCGTGACCGGAGCGACCGGCATGATGGAAACTGCTGCGAGTATGAGGCTGAGCGCGGGAAGAGTGGAACCGCTGGCTGAGAAGCCGCTCACACCTGACGCGCTCAAAGAGAAGTTCCGGCGGACATCGATCCGCGGGAGCGCTGCACGCTCTGCGTGCACGCCGAATTTTGCGACGGAGCACCTGATTTACCGGCAGGTCTGTGCCCTGGGAGGCGCAGGAGGGAAGCCATGAGCGAGCGAGTGAAGAAGCAGGTGAAGCTGATTTTCCCCCCGCATCTCATAAAGGAGCCCATCGTGGGGCAGTTGGCCAAGTCGAAGGAATTCGATGTCATGCCCAACATACGCCGGGCCAGGGTATCTGATACTGTGGGGGAGATTGTGATGGAACTTGAGGGCGCCGAGGAGGACCTGGACAAGGGGATCGAGTTTCTGCTCTCCCACGGAGTTAAGGTTGAACTCGTTCCGGGCGATGTCGTGGAATGACAGGGTAGCACTGACACAGAAACGGCTGCGGCAAGTATCAGCTTCCGATGGAAAGGAGTGAGTCGAAAGATGGCTGATGAGAGAACTTTTGCCCCCGTGGGCGAGAAAGAAGTGACGCGAGCCATCATGGGCGAGTTCGCCCGTGATTTCATGGAGTATGTCGAGAGCGATGTGATAATTATAGGGGGTGGGCCGGCCGGGCTCATGGCCTCGAGGGACCTTGCGCGCGCTGGCGTAAAGACGCTGCTTATCGAGCGCAATAACTACCTGGGCGGCGGTTTCTGGATAGGCGGCTACCTGATGAACAAGACGACCGTGCGAGCTCCGGCCGAGAAGATTCTGACAGAGCTCGGAGTTCCATATCACGAGTTTCAGCCCGGCCTGTATGTTGCCGACGGGCCGCACGCCTGCTCGAAGCTGATTGCAGCAGCGTGCGATGCAGGCGTGAAGATAATCAACGCCACATCCTTCGACGATGCAGTCCTGAGGGAAGGGAACCGCGTGGCGGGGGTTGTGATAAATTGGACGCCAGTCACCAGCCTTCCGCGGTTTATCACCTGCATGGACCCGGTAGGGCTGGAGTCGCGGCTCGTGATTGACGCGTCCGGGCACGAGGCGTCGGTTGTGGCCAAGCTCGTCGAGCGAGGCATCATGAAGTCCGTGGGCATGTGGGGCGCAATGTGGGTGGAGCGCTCTGAAGACCTCGTTGTCGAGCACACGGGCGAGGTCCATCCGGGCCTGCTCGCGGCAGGCATGGCCGTGGCAACAACCTACGGGCTTCCTCGCATGGGCCCCACTTTCGGTGCCATGCTGCTTTCCGGACGCAAGGCGGCGGAGGTAGCGCTGGAGAAGCTGGGCAACCCGGCCGAAGCTGCTCGCAAGTAGGACTTCGCTCCAAGGAGTCCGGCGGAGTTCGGAGAGGCCGGTGCGAAATGAGTCCCTCGCTGGCCCAAAAACACGAACGCCTGAAAGCCCTGCTGACCGAAATGGGCAGCGCGGCCGTGGCATTCTCCGGAGGGGCCGACAGCACTCTTCTTCTGAAAGTCGCGCGCGACACGCTGCCGGCTGAGAAGGTCCTGGCGGTCATAGGCGTTTCTCCCTCCTATCCTGCGCGCGAGCTGGCAGAGGCAAGAGAGCTTGCAGATTCGCTGGGCGCGCGCCGCATCGAGACGAGCACGAGGGAGCTGGCCGACGAGCGCTTCGCAGATAATCCTCCAGAGCGATGTTTCTACTGCAAATCCGAGCTTTTCCAGAAGCTCGTGGAGATAGCTCGCGAAAACGGTATTTCATGGGTCGCCGACGGGACAAATGCAGATGACACGGGCGACTGGCGGCCAGGAATGAAGGCGGCCCGGGATTACGGCGTGCGAAGCCCGCTGCTCGAAGCAGGGCTGACGAAATCCGATGTGCGCGAGCTCTCGCGCGAGCTCGGCCTTCGCACCTGGGACAAGCCCTCCTTCGCGTGCCTGGCGTCGCGCTTTCCCTACGGCGTGCGCATAACGCAAGAGCTCCTGGAGAAAGTGGAAACAGGAGAGAGTTTTCTCAGAGACCTCGGGTTCAGGCAGGTTCGCCTTCGACATCACGACAGCATTGCGCGCATCGAAGTGCCCGAGCAGGACCTGCCCCGGCTTCTTGAGAAGCCCACGAGAACGGCTGTGGTCGAGAAGCTGCGCAGCCTCGGATACACATATATCGTCGTTGACCTTCAGGGCTTCCGCTCCGGCAGCATGAATGAGGTTTTGGAAACGGACGGACATCAAGCAGTGGCTACACTGGGAGAGGCACACTCACAGAGCTGCTTTACTATTCGGCTTGCGCACGAACGATGGAGCCACATCGTTGAGAGGCAGCCAGAGCTCGCGGGGAGGTCGCAGGAGGTACTCAAGACCGTCGAGTCGCCGGAGTTCACTGTCACGGGCACACAGGGTGAGCTGCTGGCCTGTCGTGCGCTGGAGGGTAAGCAACTTGTGGTTGTATATCGAGAGCTGCAGCCTAGCGGTTTCGTCATAACAGCCTGGCTGACTTCAAAGGTTGAAAAGCTGAAGGAGAGGGTTGCGATATGAAGCGAACGGTGAGCTTGTTCCTGGAACCTCTGCTTGGCCTCGCCCGAGTCAGTAGGGGGCCTCTTTCGATTGACTATGACGAGGGAGCTGATGTCCTTTACATCAGTTTCGGGCACCCCCAGGCTGCCACGGACACTGTAGGAGTTGAGACTGATGCGCTCGTTCGCATGCGCGGGCAGAAGGTGATAGGCATAACCGTGATGAACGCGAGCAAATACCCCAGGGTCAGCGTTGAGCTGCCAGAGGTGCCCCGCAGAAAGCAGCGAGTGGGGGCGGGCGAGGCGGCGTGAGCGCCGCCGCAGGTCGGGATAGGGCCGGGGGAGTATCAGGCCGAAAGGCCCATCCGGCGCAGGCTTTTTGTCACTCTCGGCACTGCTTCCAGCAGGTATTCTATATCCTCTTCGGTATTCTCGCGGCCGAGCGACAGGCGCAGATGGCCGCGCGCCAGGTCGGGTTCTATGCCCATGGCCAGCAGGACGTGAGAGGGCTCCACGCTGCCGGTGGAGCAGGCGGATCCGCTGGAAGCAGCAATGCCCGCTTCATCGAGGGCAAGCAGAAGGGATTCGCCTTCAACGCCCTCGATGCAGAAGCTGGCGAGGCCCGGCAGCCTGAGAGAAGGATGGCCGCTCACAATCGTTCCTGGCAATCTGCGGGGTAGCTCCTCGAGAAGATGGTCCCGAAGCAATGCCAGCCGAGTGGCCTCACTGCCCATCTCGCGTTTGGCGGCGTGAGCTGCCGCGCCGAAACCCACTATTCCAGGCACGTTCTCGGTTCCCGAGCGAAGCCCTTTCTCGTGCCCACCACCATAGAGCAGCGGGGCCAACTTGACGCCTTTTCGCACATACAGCGCCCCCACGCCCTTGGGTCCGTATAGCTTGTGGGCCGACATTGACAGCAGGTCAACAGGCAAGCCGGATACATCAATAGGCAGGTGGCCGACTGTCTGGACAGCGTCGGTATGAAAGAGGACGCCTCGCTCGCGGCAGATTGCCCCGATGGCCTCGATGGGCTGTAGTGTTCCGACCTCGTTGTTCGCGTGCATCACACTTACAAGGATGGTCCTGTCGCTTATCGCGTCGGCCACGGCACCCGGGTCAACAACGCCTCGGGCATCAACTGGCAAAAAGGTCACTCGGAAACCGCGCCGGCCGAGCTCCCCGCACGCCGTGAGGACAGCGTGGTGCTCGACGGAGCTGGCGATAATTTCATCTGCGCCGTTTCTTCGAAGCGCTGAGTAAGCCCGCCCGAAGACAGCCATATTGTCGGCCTCTGTGCCGCCGGATGTGAAAATGATCTCGCGCTCGTCAGCGGCTATGAGAGCGGCGACAGAGGCGCGGCCCTGCGCTACGGCCATGGCGGCCTCCTGCCCGGCTCGGTGGAGGCTTGACGGGTTTCCGAAATTGTGGTCGAGAAACGGCAGCATCGCCTCGCGCGCCGCCGGGTGCAGAGGAGTAGTTGCCGCATGGTCTGCATAAACACGGCGCATGGAACCAGCTAACCGCCTCCAAGAAGGTCTTTTATTTTCTCCTCGAGTAGAGACCCGGGCAGAGGCCCCGTGTTTGTATCGGCTATCTTCCCCTCGGCCGTCAGCAGGACGGTGGTCGGGAGCCCATAGTACCTGAACTTTCCGGCCACCGCTTCGCCCCTGTCAACAGCCACCGGCATGGTCAAATGGTGCTGCCTCACGAACTCGACGACCCGTTCTCGCGAGTCGTTTGTGGCGACGGCAAGGAAGTTTACCTTGCCCCTGTAGCGCCGCCACACCTCTTCGAATTCTGGAAGCTCATCAACGCACGGCCCGCACCAGGAAGCCCAGAAGTTTATGACAGAGGGTTTGCCGCGCAGGTTATCGAGGGAGATGGCGCCGCCGTTCAGCAGCGGCACCCTGAAGTCGGGAGCCGGCCGAGTGCTCCTGATGGGGCGCCCCGCGCTGCATCCCCACAAAGAGAGCAGAGCGCAGATAGCTGCGAGAGCTGAAAACGGTCTCATCGCCAGAATCTCACGCATGCCGCAGGCGCGAACACCGCAGGCGTTTTTCACAGAGTAAAAATACCCAGCCTCTGCACATCTGATGTCTCGTATGTCATATTTCAGATTTGAGATTTGAGATGTCAGATGTCATGACCGCTGGGGCTCAAGCGGCGGTTTCGTCCCGCGCGCCGTGCCGAAGAAAGCGGCCAAGAGCGAAGACGCTGCTGAGAGTTCCGAGGACGGCGCCCGCGGCGAGAAGCAGCAGAGCCACCTGAAAAGCGACCCGAATGGGAGCAAGCGAGATCAGAAGAGAAAGATGGCGAGTGCCGTCGAGAACATAGGAATATGACAGCACGATGAATGCTGCTCCGAGCGCGGCGCCGATTACTCCAAGGGCGCAGCCCTCCATCACGAAGGGCGCTGCGACGAATGTTCTCGTGGCTCCCACGAGCTGCATTATCGAGATCTCACTCCTGCGAGCAAACATTGTCAGCCGCACCGCGTTGTAAATGAGCAGAAAGGCAGCCAGAGCCAGCAAGATGCCCAGAGCGAGGGTGGCGCTGCGGATGACCCGGGCAGCGGAGAGCAGCCTCTCCACAGTCGCCCTGACGTCTATCACCTGCTCGACGCCAGGCATGCCCCTCAGGCGACGAGAAAGCTTTGGAATGAGCTCAGCGCGAGTCGCGCGCAGACGAATGGCGTCTGGCAGAGGATTCAGTATGGTCTCAAGCGCGGGGTCGCGGAGACTGCGCTTCATCTCCTCGAAGGCTTGCTGCCTGGGTATGAAGCGAGCTTCCGCCGTCTCAGGCCAGCCCCTGACCTGAGTGAGGATGGCGCGCGCATGCTGTGTCGAGACATCTGTTCTCAGGTAGGCAGTCACCTCAAGCTCGGAGAGAACCTCCCCCGTCCAGCGGTTGATGTTTGCCAGCAGCAACCCGCCCGCCCCAAGGACGGCGAGAGCGACGGCCATAACAGTTGCCGCCGCTCCGCTCATAAGACGCTGGCGGTAGAGGTTCCTGCCGGTTTCCAGGAAAACGAACTCGAGGCTATGCCAGCTCATAGCCTGCTTGCTGCTCGTCGCGGACTATTCTGCCGTCAGCTATCGTCACCACTCGCCTCTGCATGCGATCCACAATATACTTGTCGTGGGTGGCCACAATCGTGGTGGCGCCGAGGACATTTATGCGGCCGAGCAATTGAACTATCTCCCAGGAGGTGTCGGGGTCGAGGTTGCCAGTTGGCTCATCGGCCAGAAGCACGACGGGCCTGTTGATCAAGGCCCGGGCGATGCAGACTCTCTGCTGCTCTCCAGAGGAAAGCTGAGATGGATAGCAGTTGGCCTTGTCGGCCAGGCCAACCTGTTCAAGAAGCTCAGGCACTCTCAGTCGTATTTCGGCCTTTGCCTGGCCCATAGCCTGGAGAGCGAAGGCTACATTTTCCCAGGCTGTGCGGCCGGGCAGCAGGCGGAAGTCCTGGAAGACGACCCCTATCTTGCGGCGCAGGAAAGGCACCCTTCCGAGGCGCACTTTCCTTATGTCTTCGCCGCCGAACACCACGCGCCCACTCGTGGGCAATAGGTCGCGGTAGATTAGCCTGAGGAAAGTTGTCTTACCCTCCCCTGTAGGGCCGGTGAGGAAGGTGAATTCACCTTTCTCGATATTGGCGGTTACTTCCCTCAGTCCCCAGGTGCCGTTGCGAAAGCGGACAGATACATCCTCGAATCTTATCATTATCATAGGGCATTATAGCCGCGGCTTTGACCGAGCGGCAAGAGGCGGAGAGGGCGCTGGCGACCCGCAAAGTGATCCGACGCTGACGCGCCGCCGATGAGCGCACAGTTTCGCGCGAGTCAATGCTCTCCTCCCTCCCGGCGGGAGAAATCCCGTAACGCAGGCTGTCCTGCTCTGCGAAGCAGCTTCGCTGCGCAGCAGGAGTCTGGGGGCGCCAGGACGACTGTGCCACGCCGAGCTCCAACTCGGGCGGCGCTCAAGGAGCGCGGAAGGCTCTCCGTGAGATGTAAACCTGATATGCGAGGTTCGATGAGGGCAGCGCGAAGCGCGCAAGAAAGCGTGAGATTGCTTACCCTCCTGGATAGCTGGCTTCCGGGCCCTGGCGAGGTGGGAAGAGCGCCGGAAGGTCGCGGAGGGTTTCCAGGATTATGTGGGGGCGCCGAGCGGGGGGAAGTTTGTCGGCGGCCTGTCTGTCGGTAACGCCGGTAAGAACCAGCGCCGTCCAGGCTCCGGCGCGCCTGCCGAGTTCGATGTCGGTTTCCAACCTGTCGCCTATCAAGAGGGTGGATTGCGGTTCGGCGCCGACCTCGGCCATGACCTTATCGAGCATGAAGGTATTGGGCTTTCCCACGAGATGAGGCTTCGTCGCTGCGGCGGCCTCGATAGCTGCCACGACCGAGCCCGCTCCAGGAATCAGCCCGTCCTCTACGGGATAGCTGCCATCTCTATTGCTGGCGACGAAAGCGGCGCCGTCGAGAATCCACTGCTGGGCCTTTTTCAGCGCCTCGTAATTGAACTGCCTGTCGAGCCCGACAACGACTGCATCGGCGCGCTCGGCCCGGCTCCAATGAACGGCCGGTATGCCCGCGTTCGCAAGCTCCTCGATCAGGCCCGTCTCGCCAACGACGACAATGTCGCCCTTCGCGAGATTTCTCTCGAGTAGATAGAGGGCGGTGGCGTGCGCAGAGTTCATCACTTCGTCGGGCTGGCAAGGGATGCCCATCGCGGACAGCATATCGGCGTAATGCTGCCTCGTGAGAGTGGAATTGTTTGTCAGGAAACGAACGGCGACTCCCCGACCGCGCAGAAACGCCACTGCCTCGGCGGCTCCTGGCATCGGGAGCTTTCCTCGCACGATGACGCCGTCAATGTCGAAGATTGAGAGGTCGAGTCTGGACAAAGGCACATGGGTCTGGTTCATTTCGGTCACTGGCTCAGTCCGGGCTGAGGCGGGTGAGTGTTCATTCCGGGCTGCCACATTTTGCAGGCGGCTCCAGAAGGCCCCGTATTCCCGCTGTAGCAACCAGCCATCCGGGACTGAACAGTTAGCGAGGCGGCGCTCCCTTGCCGCCGCGCTTCTCAGGGTCTATCGTTATCCTTCTGTAGTTGAAGCGGCATCTCTGCATTCGCGACACTCCTGTCGTCCGCTATTCTAAACCTCCACGGCACAGGCATAAAGCCTGCGGACATATCGGCCGCGCTCCGGCGGAGAGCGGAACTAAGAGCCTATCCGAAAGATGCAGAGGACCCCCGCCGGCGCGCCTGTCCGCTGGAGGCGGATGCGCTTCTGGCGCAAAGTCTGGCGGGCTGAGGCGAAGCCGAAGAATCCCGGTAGCGCAGGATTGCATCCTGCGCATGCACAGGTTGGAAACCTGTGCCACCAGATACTTCGCTTGCGCTCAGGATGACAGTCAACCGTTTTCAGGATAGGCTCTAACAATCTCTAACAAAACCAGCGCAAACTGGCAGTTTGCGTTACGGGTCACCCGCTGGACGCCCTGATGCATCGAGTCGCCTATTGGCACGGCTTGGGGGTTCCTCATTCCGGCCGCGCGTTCCCCGTGCCGGGTTTTGTTAGAGATTCTGTTGAACCTCGCATAATTGAGTGACACCCGCTATGTCATTGCGAGGGCGAAGCCCGTGGCAACCTCAGGCCTACAATGGGATTGCTTCGCTTCGCTCGCAATGACGGTTGTCACGCTATTATGCGATTCTCGATAAGCAGCGCCATTTCCGGCGCTCAGCCAGGCTGGGCGAGAATCACCAGATTGTCGCGGTGGATCACTTCGTCGAACTGGCGCCTGCCCAGCTTGCTCTCTATCTCGCTCGTCTTGCAGCCGCGCAGCAGGCGAACCTCCTGCGAACCGTAGTTGACGAGACCCCGGGCTATCTCGTTCTTCTCAAGATCGAAGACGCTGACAGCATCGCCCTGTCGGAATTCTCCCACCACATCCGTGACGCCGGCAGGCAACAGGCTGCTTCCTCTCTGAACGAGCGCCCTCTTTGCTCCCTCGTCAACAATCAGGCCTCCTTTGGCCGCCAGCGCGAAGCCGATCCACCTCTTTCGCCCTCTCAGCTTTGAAGGGCCGGGGACGAAGAGGGTTCCCACCTTCTCGCCGCGGGTGATTCGCAGCAGGACATTCTCGATGTCGCCCCGCGCAATGACCATGTTGAGGCCCGAGTTCATGGCCGCCCTCGCGGCTTCGAGTTTCGCTTTCATGCCTCCTCGGCTCGTGTCGCTGATCGAGTCGCGAGCGCGGCGCAGAAGATCGGAGGTGAGCTCGCTGACCTCTTCGATGAGCTGGGCTGATGGGTCGAGATGCGGGTCGGCGGTGAAGAGGCCGTCAACATCTGACAGCAGCACCAGAAGGTCGGCATCAATTCTGGCGGCAACGGCTGCGGCGAGGCGGTCGTTCTCTCCGATTTCCGCGCCCTTCGGCGACACCGGATCGTTTTCATTCATTACGGGTATCACCCCGTGATGATGCAGGAGAGCGAAGAGCGCGTTGCGAAGGTGAAGGTAGCGGCGCGAATCGGACAGGTCGGCCTGTGTTACGAGGATCTGCCCAATCTTTTGCCCCGATGCTGAAAAAGCCTCTCGATAGGCTGAGACAAGTTCCGTCTGGCCCACGCTGGCGGCGGCCTGGCGAACAGGCAGACTCGCCTGCGCAGGGTCGAGGCCCAATCTTGCCAGTCCTACGCGAACGGCTCCGGATGTTATGACGACAACCTCCTTGCCCTGGCGCGCCAAATCTGACATCTGCTGCGCCAAGCTCGCCAGCAGGTGGCGGTTGATGTCTCCATTGTGGAGCGTCACGACCGCCGTTCCGAGCTTGACGACGAGGCGGCGCGCGCGTCTTAAGCTATCTCGCCCCGGCATGGCGCGGAGATTATATCATGTGGTGGCCTTACTCCCGGCCAGAAAGGAAGAACGACAGTGCCACGAGAGCGGATTTTTCGCACGCAGGATTCAGTCGTTGCGCGCTTGAATGCGAGCAAGCCCTTGCTTCCATTCAAGGCCCGCAATCGCGATGAGTGGATTCAATGGAGACGCGCGTTCCGGCGGGCGCTCGTCAGGGAATTGGGGCCGACGCCGGAGCGTGTGCCGCTGCGGCCCGAGGTCCTCGAGCGAGCTGACGAAGGAGATTACCTGCGCGAGAAAGTGGTGTTCGATTCCGAGCGGTTCATGTCTGTCGTGGCGTGGGTGCTCATTCCCAAGGGGCTGAGACGAGGCGAGCGCAGGCCCGGGATCCTGTATGCCCACGGCCACGGACCTGGCAAAGACGGCGGCGTGGGGCTGGCTGATTCTCCTTATCAGAAGGACTTTGCAGTAAAGCTCGCGCGGCGCGGCTATGTTGTGATCGCCCCCGACTGGCGGTGTTTCGGCGAGCGCGCGGACTCCGACGCCTGGGTTCGCCGGCCCGGCCGCGATGGATGCAATGTGGCCTACCTGGCGATGGGATACTTCGGCTTTCACATGCTCGCGCTCCAGATATGGGACGGGATGCGAACGCTCGACTACCTGTCGAGCAGGAAGGAAGTGGATGCGAAGCGGATCGGGTGCATTGGATGCTCCTTCGGCGGAACGATGACCACCTATCTTTCTGCCCTCGACCGCCGCGTCAAGGCGTCGGTCATCTGCTGTTACATCAGCACGCTGCGCGATGCGTTCACGCGCGGGCAGGGGAACTTCTGCGGGGTTCAATATATGCCGGGTCTGGCGAAATACGGCGATATTCCTGAAGTGGCCATGCTGATAGCGCCCAGGCCGCTTCAGGTCCAGGTCGGCGAACAGGATAACTGCTTTGTGAGGGAAGATGCGGAGCCGGCGGCAAAGCGATTGCAGCGCGCATACTCGGCTGCCGGCGCCGCCGACCGTTTCGACCTCGACATTTTCCCTGGCGGCCACGAGATTGACCCCGACCGCGCCATAGCCTTCTTCGAGCGCTGGCTGGGCCGCTCGGGCAGATAGGGGCAGCGCAAGGGCAGTCGCCTCCGGCGTCGAATCTTTTCACCTGCAATGGGCGGCGCACGGCAACTGCCGATTCAAAGCGCGCGCCGCGCGGTGACCTGGAGAAGCCTGCTCGCGGGGGTCCTCGGCTCCGCTGCGATTGGCCTCGGCGATCCTTATGGCATCCATGTCGTGCGCGGTTCCTACATGGCGCTCGATTTCAGCACTGCGGGCGCAGTCTTCTTGCTGTTTCTGCTGGTTTTCTTCGGGAATCGCGCGCTTGCGCGCTCTCGCCCGTCTTGGGCGCTGACAGCAGGCGAGCTCATCACTGCTTACATAATGATGATTTGCGCCTGCGCTGTTTCCACGATGGGCCTTGCGTCGCAGCTCCTTCCTATCATCACTGCCCCTTTTTACTATGCGACCCCAGGGAATGATTGGGCAAATCTGATACAGCCTCACATCCGCCGTTCGCTCGCGCCGCAGGGAGAGGAAGCGATACGCACTTTCTACGAGGGCCTGCCAGCGGGCGCCCACATACCCTGGGGCGCTTGGCTGCGACCTTTGGCGGCGTGGCTGCCGTTCCTGTTCGCCCTGCATGTGGTGATGATTTGCATGGCCGTGCTGCTGCGAAAGCAGTGGGTGGAGCGCGAGCGCCTCAGCTTCCCGCTGACTCAGCTCCCCCTCGCAATGGTGCAGACGGAAAGGTCAGCCGCCAGGCCATTCTTCCGCAATCCCCTGATGTGGATTGGGTTCGCTCTGCCGTTTGCCGTCGGGACGGTGAGGGCGCTGCACCACTATCTCCCGTTCGTGCCTTATATCGAGCTCTCCAGCAAGGTTCCCGTCCTGCGACCGCCGTCGCAGATTATCTTCCACTTGAGCTTCGTGATGACCGGCTTTTTCTACCTGGTGAACCTCGATGTTCTTTTCAGCCTCTGGTTTTTCAGCCTTGCCTTTCAGTCGGCGAGTTGGACGATGAACTACCTGGGCCACAAGTGGCAGGAGGACATGGGCATCTACGGGGCGGAGGACCCATTTTTCAAGCACCTGGGCGCCGGCGCTTTCATAGCGCTCGTGGCCGTGGGCCTCTGGATAGCGAGGAGGGAACTCAAGACCGCCTTCAAACGAGCGCTGAGCGGCAGCGCGGACGCGCAGGATTCCCGCGAGATACTCTCCTATCGCGCCGCCTTCTGGTGTATGATCGCCGGCCTCCTGCTGATGGCAAGCTGGCTGAACTGGTCAGGCATTCCCTGGCGAATGCTGGCTCCTTTCTTGGCGATGGCGCTCATCTTCTTCGTAGGGCTTACGCGCATTGTCGTCGAGACGGGCCTGGCGGAGGCGGTGGCTGCTTCCATAGCGCCTGGCGCCGTCGTGTCCTGGTTCGGAACCTGGGCCTTTGGGCCGGGCGGCCTGACAGCATTGGGGCTCTCTTATGTGTGGTGCGCTGACATCAGGACATATGTTCTCGCTTCGGCTGCTCACGGCCTCAAGCTCGCCGACTTGGCAGGCGACGACAAGCGGGGCCTGTTCTGGGCGATGCTGGTCGGCATCCTTGTCGCCTCGGGCTGCGCAATCTGGATCACCATGGTCCTCGCCTACAAGCACGGTGGACTTACCCTGAACACATGGTTCTTCATAGACGGGCCGCAGTGGGCCTATCGCTGGGTGGCGCAGAAGATAAGAGACCCGACCCTGCCAAGCCAGGGCGGACGATTAGTCGCTGCGATAGGCGCTGTGGTGGTGCTGGTGCTGATGTTCCTGCGCTCGCGCTATTTATGGTGGCCGCTGCATCCTATCGGGTTTGCCGTTGGCAGCGTCTGGATCATGGATTGGATGTGGTTCCCGTGCATGCTCACCTGGCTCGTCAAGCTGCTGGCCTTGCGGTGGGGAGGCTCGCGCGTCTTCTTGCTTCTGCGGCCAGCTTTTTTAGGCATGATCCTGGGGCAGTTCATGTGCGCGGGTTTGTGGCTAATTGTTGACGGGCTCACCGGCATGCGCGACAACATGATTTTCTGGATATAGGATTCGGCGCCAGCAGGCGCCCGTTGAATCGCGCGCAATTGGATGACAGACGCGCGTCAGAGGATGTAGGGGCGGACGGCCGTGCGCCCCTACGCGAATCTTCCGTCTCCGCACGCCAGGCAAAGTGGCGCGACGCCGTTGCGTGCGCGGTGCGCGCGGGCATCCGGTAGGGGCGGGTTTGTAACCCGCCCAAATTGCGGGCAGGCCTGCCGCGGCTTTTCAAATCCCTCTGGGATGGCGTTGCCACCCCAACGGGATGGCAGAGCCAGCGGGAGCAAGGCTCCCGCGCTCCAAAAGGGTCAAGCCAAGTGCGGAGTCCAGCGCAGGCTTTGTGAGAGGCTCTAAGCGGATGCGTACGCTGCGCGGGCGGCCTGGAAGGCCCTGTAGCCAACAGTGCGCAGCACCTGGTCCTCGATGGCGCACCACGCGACGCCAAGGCGATCAACCCCCTCCTGAGCAGGCGCAGCGCCGCTGTAGCGCGCGTGAGCATAAGCCCAGGCCATTTGGTGCACGAGAGCAGTGCGAAGAGGGCTCGCCCTCAGCTCCGACGCATATTCCAGGGGGGTCATGAATGAGGGGCGAGGTCGCCCGAGAAGCTGCCCGTAGGCTTGCAAGGCCACAAAGGAACGAACCACAATCTCAAAGGGCGAAAGCCGGCTCAGCAGCGCGGGATCGCGGAAAGGGTTCACGAACGGGTCCGGGATGGGGAAACGCAGCTCGGGTGACAGAGCGGCCGCGCCCATGGCTGGGGCAGCTTTTGCCCTTCTTCGCAGAAGCCGCCGAGCCACTGCCCATGCGGCAGCGGCGGCAAGCAGGAGGAAAAGCAGCGGCAGCGCCAGGTTGACCAGGTCCGCGAGCCCTGGCAAAGGCAAGGGCCTCGGCGCAACCTCGACAATTTCCCCGCCAATCTCGCGGCCCCATCCTGGAGGCAAAAGCCGCTTCCACGCCGGTAGGAGCCTCGGCGCAAGCACGGGGGCGAGGAGTCCTGCGGCCGCGGCGAGGGCGCCAAGACAGAACAGCCCCGCTGTCCAGACAGAGCCCAGCCCTCGCCGTATCTCGTGGCCCGACCTGTTAGCCGAGCTTCGCGCAGACCACAGGCCGATGAAGCCGAGGGAGAGCAGGCCCAGTAGAGCGAAGTCCAGGACCTCCAGGCCCAGCGAGGGCATCCGGGCCAATCGCGGAAGGCCGGCGTAGGAAGAAAAAAGAGCGAACGCGGCAATCGCCAGCGCCGCGAGGACTGCTCGCAGGTATCCTGGCGATTCCTGGGCGAGACCCATAGCAAAAAGCCAGAGAAACCCTGCGCTGACCATGAGAAAGAGAGCGGAGGTTGGCCCGGGGCTGCCAGCGCCGAAGACCGCCGAGATGGCCCAGGCGCCTCCGACAAGAGCCGCGGGAGTGGCCACGACCAGGCCTATGAGAATGCGCTGGTGCCACCCCGAAGGAGCTGGAGCAGCAGCGCGAAGCGCCACCGAGACGATCTGGAGCCACATGAAGATGACGGGGCATGAGCCCAGGGCCGCGATCGCTGACCAGGTATGGCGAACTGGATACCAGAATGCAGCCGCGAGCCCGGCGCTCAATAGTGCAGGTATGATTACTCTATCGAGCCACTCGAACCTCTGGGGGCGCGAAGCCCGCCTGGCCAGGGAAAGCTGCACGCAAATCCTCCTCGCTGCTGACTCTCCAGGTGTCTATGCCGGCGTTCAGAAGGGAGCGCTGGACATGCCGTGCAAGGGGCGTTTCGCCCACGACCAGAACCGCAAGGGGCACTCCCCGCTCGCGCATGTCCAGGAGAGCAGCTCGTGAATTGTGATCGCATTCGGGAGTAATGACGAGAAGGGAACTCGTCCACGGGAGAAGGCGAGTCTCCTCCATGAGAGATGCTGCCAGGCCCGGCCCTGCTGCCGGCTCTGCCCTCGCAAGAAATTCGAGAAGCCGCTGGATGTGATGCGGGCCGCTGCCGGCGGCCAACCTGACCGCTGCCGGCGGACAGGACGCTCCCACCCTGTGCCCAGTTTCCATCAGGTGGGAAGCGATGGAGGCGGCAGCAGTCAGCGCCAGCTCGCCCAACACGACCCCGGCAGCTCCAGGATACTCGGAAGCATTCAAGTTTACGACGATGGCGACCTCCATCTGGGCTGATGGCTCAAATGTTTTGGATTGAAGCCTGCGAGTGTGAGCGGTCGCCTTCCAGTGTATCCTCTTCAGAGCATCTCCGCGCATGTAGGGGCGGGTGCCGGCTGGGCGGGAGGGATCCTCGAAAGCCCTCTGGCGAGCCAGAAGTTCTCCTGAGGGCCTGCGCGCGCCCATGAGGACTTCTTCGAGCGGCAGCACCTTGGGATAGACCACGATCTCGTCCTCGGGCGGAAGCAGGACGCAGGTCTCGACTATGCCGAGCAGGTCGCCCGTTCTGACAACTGCCGGCCCAATCTTATAGGCGCCCCTGTGGACGCACAGAAGCCTGTAGGTGAGCTGCAAGGCGCCCTGCTGGCCGACGGCTTCCCTCGTCTTAGGCATCGGTGTGAGCAAGCCGGTGCGGCCCCGCGCCGGAAGCCCTGCGGGGATCGTGTCATGAGCATGCACCCAGACAGGCCAAGTCCAGAATGAGCCGCGGGCCCAGATTCGCAGGAGAACGCTTGCTTCGCTGCCGTGCTGAGCATGGGTCGTGGAACACACGCGAAGAGCATGAAATGTGGGAAGGGGTCGGAGAGCGAGGAGCAAGTCGAGAGCGAGCGCCGCAATAACGCCGAGGCCGGCGCTGAAAAGGGCAGGCAGGGCCAGCAGAAGCCCGGCCGCGACAGCCGCGAGCGAAACAAGGAGAGCAGTTGACAGGATTCCCAGGTTGACGCGCCGCTGCACCCGCGCAGTGGGTTCAGAGCGCGTTTTCACACGGGCGTCCGCAATTTCTTCGCGGGTCCGGCCAGCCTCCATGCTTTCGGCTGAAGCGAGTTCAGGCGCTGCGGGTCTCATCTACTGGCGCCGGCACTGACTCGGGTATTTCCGAGGCGAGATGTGATGCTGTGCGCCCCCGGAGTCGAGCCTCCGGCCTGAGAATAAGCCTGTGCGAAAGGACATGGGGCGCCATCATCTTGACATAGTCCGGCAAGACATAGTCCATGCCCTCTATTGCAGCCAGGGCCTGGGAGCAGCGGAGAAGAGCCAGCGAGGCCCGAGGACTCGCGCCGAGCGAAATTTCGGAGTGAGATCTCGTGCCCTGAACGATCGCGACGATGTAGTTTCGAACTGGCTCGCTTACATGCACGGCCTTGACGGCCTCCTGAGCCTGGAGAGCTTCTTCAGGCGTGAGAACGGGCTGTAGAGCCGTAACGGGATGCCGCGTCTGGAACCGCCTGAGGATCTCGCTCTCGTCTTCGGCCGAGGGGTAGCCCAGCGTCATCTTTATCAGAAACCTGTCGAGTTGCGCCTCCGGCAAAGGAAATGTGCCCTCGTATTCTATGGGATTCTGCGTCGCGAGGACCATGAAGGGGCTTGCAAGCAATCGGGTCGCGCCGTCAACAGTCACCTGTCTTTCGGCCATGCATTCGAGCAGCGCCGACTGAGTGCGCGGAGTCGCCCTGTTTATCTCGTCTGCCAGAACGACATTGGCCATCACCGGCCCGGGGCGAAACTCGAATTCTCCGGTCTTCTCGTTGAAAACTGATACGCCCGTTATGTCTGAGGGAAGAAGGTCGGGAGTGCACTGTATGCGCTTGAAGGCGCCGCCGACCGATACAGCGAGAGAACGAGCGAGCATTGTCTTGGCGACGCCGGGAACATCCTCGACGAGTATGTGGCCCTCCGAGAAGAAGGCGACGACGGACAGCCTGACGGCGCTTCTCTTGCCGACGATGACCTTCTCGATATTCTCGATTAACCGCCAGCCCGATTCCTTTACTGTCATGCGCGCTCCTGGCGCGGCTTCAGTCAGCGCCCTTCGCTGTCGCGCCCTCCGCCCTGATCCCTCATCCCGCCTTCGTTCTTCGAACCTCGACGGGCAAGCCTTCCGCTCCGTCCTTCATTTCACCTTCGCTCATCGAGCTTCGCCGGCGAGCCTTCCGCCTTCATCCCTCATTCCCTGGTCTCCGTCCCTCCTCTTGCCGGAGCCGAGGCAGGACGAGGTCATCGAAGCCGTCTTCCAGGTTCCTCCAGATGGCATCATCGGGCGAGATTCCGGCCTCGCGCATGGCGCCGACAACCGCGCCGACCACGGGCTCGAATTTCGGTATCACGGGCCGAGCCTGAGAATTCTCGGCGCGGAGTAAACCCGCGACCAGGTCGAAAAGAAGAGGCCCCCTCCCGCGAAAAACGCCGCCCGCCAGAACGACGTCAACTTCCGCGTCCATCAGGTCGAGCCTCTTCATTATGGCAAGAGCGCAGGTGGCTGTCTCCTTGGCAACGCGAGAGATTATGTCGCAGGCGACTCCGTCACCTTCAAGGGCGGCCTCGAAAGCCGAGGGCGCGAGCGACATGATGCGGCGCGTATCTATACGGCCTCCCGAAAGCCACCTGGCGAGCTCGAAAAGATCAGGGGCCTTAAAGAAATCGAGCACCATCTGTGTGAGGGCAGTTGGAGGGCCGCGGCCATCGCGCGCTCGAAAAACGCAGTGAAGAATCTCGCTGCCGATGTCGCCAGCTCCGCCCCAGTCGCCAGTTCTGTAGCCTTCGCCTATGAGCCTGACCTCCCTGCCGTCGAGGCCGAGCCCGGCGGCGTTCGTGCCGCTCCCCATGACGACAACAACGCCGTAAGGACGCCTGGTGCCCGCGCGGAGGGCTGCAATCGTGTCGTTGGTAATGACGAGACGCTGACAAAGTGAGAGCTGGGCCAGTTCCCTGCGCAGCATGTCGAAATCCTCCGGGAAGTCAGCGCCGGCCAGTGCGAAGCAGCCCACCTGGACCTGTTCGGGCGTCGCGCCGCCCTGTCTGAAGGCCTCCCAGCAGGCGGCAGCGAGCGCCTTCCTGGCCTCGGCGATGCCAACGCCTTCATAGTTGCTCCCGCCCGAGCGGCCGAAGCCGAGGAGGTGGCCCTCCTCGTCGGCCACGAGAGCGTGCGTCTTGCTGCCCCCGCCGTCAACGCCGAGAAGAAGCGGCATCCTGGTCAGCCTCGAAGAATAGCTTCACGCGCCCTCCTGTAGGGCGGGGGCGCCTGCCCCCGCCAAGCGACGCGACGGCGGGCCTGGGTTTACCCGCCTCTGGATGGCAGGCCTGCCCTACAACGCTGACGCGATACGCGACACTCAACAAGCGTGCTGCCCACCTGATTGCCAAGAGTCATCGCTCTGTTCCGTCAAGGCTCGCTTCGCCGAAGAAGCGCGGCAGAAGCTCTCGATGCGCCTCGAGCAAATCGTCGAGGAGGGCGCGAGCCACCGATAGAGAAAGGACAAGCGGATGTGCTGCAAGCGCTTGCAGCGCCAGCTTTCTGTCTCCTTCAATCGCAGCCTCAATTGTGAGCTGCTCGTATGCCTTCACTGCCTGAACGAGCCCGCGAACTCCGTCGGGGAGAGAGCCGCACCGCACCCCGGTGGCGCCTGCGCTGCTCAGCGCAACGGGAATCTCGACAACGCAGTCCGCAGGAAGGTCGGATATTGCGCCCCTGTTGGCGACATTCGCGATCTCGGTTCTGGCTCGCTGGCCCGCGAGGCCGAGGATAACTGCGAGGGCAGCCTGCGAATAGTTGGCGCCGCCGCGCTTTGAAAGCTCGGGCGGCTTATGGTCGAGGGAAGGATCGGCGTATATTCTCAGAAGCTCGGCCTCTATGTCTGCGACTCTTTCTCCCCTCGTTGTGGAAGCGAGCTGCTGCTCGCGAAGGGTCTCGTCGCGAGCGTAGTTATATCGCAGGTAGGAGCTTGGTATCAGGCCGAAGGTCGCTATGAATTCGGCCTCCCAGCCCGAAGCGCTTTCCCTGGTTTTCTCAAGGGCAAGGGATGTGGCATCGGCGCCATCCACGAAGACGCGCCGCGCGAAACCGAGATGATTCAGCCCGAGGTAATCCATGGTCACCTGCGGCGGCTCGGCTTCGAGCAGGCGCGCGAGGCGCGCTTGCATGCCGATGGGGCCGTTGCACAATCCCAGCGCCCGGGCTCGCGAGTGCTTGCAGACAGCCTCGGTGACAAGGCCGGAAGGGTTTGTGAAATTGATGAGCCAGGCCTGGGGGCACAGCTTCTCCATATCGCGCGCGATATCTATCATGACCGGAACAGTTCGAAGAGCTTTTGCAAAACCTCCCGGGCCGGTTGTCTCCTGGCCGATTACGCCGTGGCGCAGGGGGATGCGCTCGTCCTTTATTCTGGCCTGCATACCTCCGACTCGTATCTGGGCGACGACGAAGGAGCTGCCCTCCAGAGCGCGGCGCCGGTCGGTTGTGAGGATAGTCTGGAAATGGGCGCCGGCGGCGGCTGCCATGCGCTGAGCTAAACCGCCGACGATTTCGAGCCTCCGCTCGTCAATGTCCATCAACCAGACCTGAGAAAGCCCGAGCTCTCGAGCATGGCTGATAAGCCCCTCCATGAGCTCAGGCGTGTAACTGCTCCCGGCCCCGATAACGCAGAGTTTCATTTTTTGGCCTTTACGGGAAGAGGGCGGAGAGGTGCAGTTCCACGCGAGCCTTTCGACGGAAACGCCCTCTCATCCTTCAGCGGGGCCTGCGTCGCGGCGGCAGCGCTGAGAGTTTTTGCGAGAAGGCGCTCGGCTTCGCTGAGCAGGGGCTTGAAACCTGGGCTGGCCGACGAGATCCTTCGATCAGCAAGAGAGCGGATCGTTTTTCGGGTGGGCAGTAAGCCGAACGAGGGGATGACGCGGCTTATTGGTTCTCGCATAGCTGGGTGACGCGCACACCCGTCATTCCCAGGCCATAAGTTGGCCAAGGCATCCTGGCAAGGAAATCCGAGGCGTCTCTGGCCATGCGTCGGCGATTGCCTTTTCCCCCGCCCTTGACGGGCGGGGTCAGGGGAGGGTGAGCGAGGCAGTCCTGCCCGGCCGGGGTTCCAAACCTGCCCCACCTTTTCGCCCCCACCTGATCCTCCCCCGTCGAGGGGGAGGAACGCGGCTCCGCGCGGAGCGGCCAGCGGCAACCCGACTGGGAATGGCGGCGTCACCGTAATCTGCGAAACTCAATAGGCGGCGAGATCGCCAGGAGGCCCTCCGCGCGGCCGCAGCGCGCCACGCGCAAGCTTCTGAGCCCGCGCGGTGATTGGCATCTCCGTCGCACTGGTCAGCCGCTGGCTTTTCCTCGGCGCATGGCCGCGCCCCCTTGCACGCAGCGCAAGGACTCCCCTGTCTGAGGCCAGAATCAGATTCGCGCGGCGGTGTTCCGCTCTGCGGCAGATTCACGCGCGATGCAAGGGAGGCGAGGATGAAGGGCAGAGGCAAGATCATCGTGTTGGGACATGACGGCGCGGTGCCGCACATAATCGCCGAAGGAATGGCGCGCGGCGCCCTCGAGCACTATTCGCGTCTCGCCGGACAGGGCGCGTTTGCCGAGGTGTTGCCGCACCCATCAGCGGTCACCCCGGGAAACTGGGCTCATGTCTCAACCGGCGCTTTGCCCTGGACGACCGGCATTAGCGAGTTCTCGCTCCACCGAATAGGCGCTCCATTCACAGACTGGATCAACGCGTTCAGCCGCCAGGAATGCCTCGCAGAGACAGCGTGGGAGATGTTGGGCGCGCGCGGGTTCAAATCCGCAACCATCAGCTACCCCCACGGCCGACCTCGTGCTGGAGAGTTCCATTCAGTGATCGGCGGGGATGGAGCGCCGGCCGAGACGTGCCCGTTCAGCACCGTCGCGCGCTCCCGGGGTCTGTTCACCGAGAGTGTCCGCCCGCTCGATCCATATGGTTGGCGCGAACATGAGCGCCTGGAACTCGATCGGCGCAACACCGCAGCCTTCGCGGTAGGCCCGAAGGTGGGCGGTGATGTGCATCGGTGGCTGGAGATGTCCGCGACGCTCGTCGCTGGAGACCGCGTCCGCATCTTCCGCCGCGACAAGCGGCAAATGGTTGCGGAGATCGGCGCGGGCGAGTGGACGCCATGGATCGAGTGCCGAGGTCGCCAGGGGGCAGCCGAGGCGGCCTGCGAATTCCGCATTAGAACTGTGGTCGCCGACCCCGCTGCCCGGAAGCTCGCGCTCTATGTGAGCCCGCTGCAGTTGCGCGACGCGTTCGGTGATCCGCCTGAGCTGTCGGCGCTGCTTCGCGAATGCCTGGGGCCATATACCGAGCCCCTGAGCATCTCCGCGTTGTTGACTGGTTGGGTGGACCCCGACGGCATGATGGACGAGTTCCGCGACCAGGCGGTCTGGCAGGCGCGAGCGGCGGTGCGTCTCACGCGGGACTTGGGCTACGCGGCGGTGTTCAGTAAGTGGCACGCTTTCGACAAGTTCTATCACTTCTTCTTCCAGAAGATAGACTCGCAGAGCCCGCTTTACAACCCGGACGAGTTCGAGTACTACGAAGGCATTCACCAGCGAATCCTTCAGATAGCGGACGAGATGGTGGGAATCGTATTGGACGGAATGGACTCCGACACGCTGCTCGTGGTGGTGTCTGATCACGGTTCAATGCCTTCCCGCCGCCACCTGTATCTGAACAATTTCCTCGCGAACCGAGGATACCTCGCCACCACGCGTGAGCCTGATCACATGGGTTTAGTGCAGATAGATTGGAGCCGGACGCGCGCGGTGGCTCATCCCTTTACGCAGATCTGGATCAATGCGGTCGGCCGCGACCCGCAGGGAATCGTCAGTCCGGGCGCGGAGTTTGAATCGCTGAGGGCGGAGATAGTCGCTCAACTGCGAGACTGGAAAGATCCGAGAACCGGCGCTCACGTCATGAGTCATGTGTTCCCGACTGAGGATGGCGCTCCGTACGGCCTGGGAGCGGCGACCGACGGCGATATCCGGTTCTTCTGCGCGCCAGGCTACAGCGTCTTCAGGACGATGCAGGTGACTGCTGACCGACGGGAAATCACCGAGGCCGCCGGACCCTACCTGGGAGACCATGGTTCGTGCGCGCCGACTGCGCGACTGGGCCGCGGAAGCGAGACCGCCGCGCTGTTAATGATGGGGCCGGGAATAAGACAGGCCTACCGTCGGCCTTATCCACTCCGTATTACCGACGTTCTGCCAACAGCGCTGACCGCCCTGGGATGGCCGCTGCCGCGACACAGCGAGGGCGGCGTGGCGATGGACTGCCTGGCGGGCTGAAAGAGCAACCTTGGGCGTGCTTGGAGCGAACCGGAGGGTGAGCGAGGCTGCGCTCGTCAATGCCCATCAACCAAACCTGGGAGAGCGCAAACTCTTGAGCATGGCTGATAAGCCCCTCCATGAGCTCAGGCGTCTAACTGCTCCCGGCCCCGATAACGCAGAGCTTCGTTGGTGTCTGTTCGAGAGAAAGCGAAGGGCCGCCCTTCCGCGTGGCACTTTCCACGGAGGCGCGCTTTCGTCCTTCAGTCAAACTCGGACGGCGTCAGCTTTCCAGAGCGTGAGCAAGGGAACCGTTCAGGCAACGGCGAAATTGTAGGGCAGTGAAGGCATGACACGGGAAGAGATTATAGGGCTACTCAGCGATCATCGCGCCGAGATACAGAAGTTCGGCGTGAAATCTTTGGCGTTGTTCGGCTCAGGCGCTCGAGACGAGGCAGGTTCGAAGAGTGATGTGGACTTGCTGGTGGAGTTTTCGGAACCCGTGGGTCTCTTCAGATTCCTGGACCTGAAAGCTTACCTGGAAAACCTCCTGGGCTTTGAGGTTGACCTGGTGACCCCGGATGCTCTGAAACGCCAACTGCGTGAGAGGATCCTGGGGGAGGCTGTCCGTGCCCTGTAGCCCGGGTTACTCGCGAATTGGCACGGGGGTATTCCAGCGTAGGGTAGGAGCGCGCCACTTGCGCAGGGCTATGGTGGCACAGGTTTTCAACCTGTGCTGAGCACAGGATGCGATCCTGTGCCACCGGCATTGAGGGGGCAGGACGCCAGGTGGCGGGCTCCCGCGGACGGAGCGGCGCTCCGCCCCTACATTGCGGCGTTCTCTGATGAGATTGCCGCCCCTGGGTCGTTGGGGTCGCAACGACAAATGCGTTCGTCAACCAATTGTGCGAAGCCCGATAACAGCCGCCGTCGCGACCTCGGCTCGCTGCGACCGAATTGCGCGGGAATCAATAGTCGCCAGCATTCAGCTCAGCTTGCCCAGGTCTCGCAGGACGGAGGCGAGAGCTGCGGTTTCCTCTTCGTCTGCGGGCAGCAGCGGGGCGCGAGGAGGGCCGACATCTTTCCAGACCAGGCCCACGGCTGCTCGCACGAGCGGCACTGGATTCGTCCTGCCCTTGCCCGAAAGAGCCTTGAAGAATCGGTAGAGCTTGACGTGAAGCTCAGTAGCCTCCCGAACCTTTCCTGACAGGAAAAGGCCGATCATGTTCTTCATCAGGTCGCCGACCGCGTGAGAGCCTCCGCTCACGACTCCAACTGCGCCCTGGGCCATTGCCGGAAGAACCATGGTGTCGTCGCCGCAGTAAACGGCGAAATCCTCCGGCAGACGAAGGACGAAATCGGACGTCTGGGTTGGGTTCACTCCCGCCTCCTCCTTTACCGCCACTATATTCTCAATCTTGGCCAGCTCCTCAAGAGTTGGCGGATCCACGTTGACGCCCGCGAAGAGCGGGATGTTATAAACCATGATGGGTATCTTGACTGCCGCTGCGACCTGCCTGAAGTGGTGGAGAATCTCTTCCTGAGTCGGCTTGGAATAGAAGGGCGCCACCACCATGGCCAGGTCGTAGCCCAGGCTTGCAGCCGCCTTTGTCATCGAGATGGCGTGCAAAGTGCTGGCAGACCCGGTTCCGGCAACCAGCGGAACGCGGTCTCCGACGGCCTTCTTTACAGTCTTGAAGAGCGCCAGCCTCTCATCATAGGTCATCGCATAGAACTCGCCCGTCGTGCCGCCGACGATCAAGGTATCGCAGTAGCCGTGGTCTATCAGCCATACGGCAAGCTGCGCGGCAAGGTCGTGGTCAACCTGCTGATCCTTCCCAAACGGAGTCACCATAGGGACAAGAACCTTTCCGAACTTCTCATCTATTCGCGGCATCTCTACCTCCTTGCAGATGTTGGCCGTTCTGCCCCACTTTGCCACCTACTTTCCCATCCACACAACTGCGTCAATCTCGATGCTCATGTCCAGCGGCAAACGGCCGGCCTGTAGCGTCGTCCTTGCTGGCGGGGTGACTGGAAAGAACCTCTGATAGACCGAGTTCATGGCCGCGAAGTCTTCCATGTCGCGGAGATAGACCGTCGTTTTCACGACGCTGTCCATGCTGGCTCCAGCATCCTGCACAAGAAGCTGGAGGTTTTCGAGCGCGCGCTCGACCTGCTTGTCGAAGTCCCCTCCAACCAGGTTTCCAGTCTCGGGATCAATCGGGCCCAGGCCGGAGACGAAGAGGAAACCCCCTGCCTTCACGGCCTGAGAATATGGCCCTTTCGGCGCTGGCAATCTGTGGGTGAAAAAAGCTTCCGGCCGGCTCATGCGTCCTCCTGTCAGGGGCCTTCCTCGATCATCTGGAGAGGCTTCTCAATTGCATAGTGAATGTAAGTCATCAAGAATATGCTGATCAGCCACACGGCGACTGCCGCGTAAACGACGAAGGCGATGAGATAGATGATGCGCGGCAGCGCTTGCGTCCATCTCGACAGCTCGTCCGAGTAGAAAGCCGCCACGCGCCTCATGGCGTCCGGCATGTTGCCGGACATCTCGCCTGCGCGCAAGAGCTGAAGGTCCTGGCGCGAGAACAAACCTGTTCTGGCGAAGGCATCCGAGACGCCCTCGCCCCTGAGGAGGCGTTCGATAACAGGCTCGATTCCACGGGCGAGAACTATGCTGCCGCTGGCGGTCGCCGAGGTGCGAACCGCCTCGGAAATGGGCGCCCCTGCCCTCCAAAGGGCTGCAAGGCTTGAAGTGAAGCGAGCGAGAGCCGCTGTCCTGGCGCCCCTGCCGAAAAGGGGAAGGCAACGAACGATTCGCTGATGGGCGAGCTGCCACGAAGGCAGCCGGGCGCCAATCTGCCACAGCAGCGAAGCCAGGAGCAGGGCCCCGGCCGCAGGCCAGATGACACGAAAGCCGTATTGCAGATAACGGTGGAGCAAATAAGCTGGCGTCCAGCCTCCCTGGGGCTCTCCGCTCAACACGGCTAACGCGGCCGGGGCTACCAGAAGAAGACCCGGTATAACGAAGATATAGAAATACCAGGTGTTCGCAATAATGTTCAGGCGCAGCCTATACTCTGTCTCCAGCGTTGAAGCTATCTGGTCGAGGACATCGGGCAGAGCGCCTCCCGACTCGCCGGCTCGCACAAGACCGACTTGCCAGGGCAAGAAGAGGGTGGGGAAGAGCTCCATGCCGTCGGAGATTCTTTCTCCGCGCGAAGCGAGATCTCTCAGCTTCAAGGCTGCCTCTCGATAGCGCAGCGCGCCCTGTGCGGCAAGCTCGGAGAAAGCGCTGACCAGAGAAAAGCCAGCCTGGACGAGGTCGTGTAATTTTCGGAAGAAGAACGCCCCGTCGCCGACCCGGCGAAAGCTGCCGAAAAAAGGAGAGGTTGCAGCGAAGGATAGGTCGAGCCGCGGTTTCTCTTCGCTCGCTGGAAGCGGCTTGCGGCATTGATAGCAGAAAGTCCGCTTGACGCTGTTCGGCGTCCCGCAGGACGGGCATGGCGCCATCTTCACCGTAAGGTGCCCTCGCTATGCCATTTTCGTTTCTGCCTCGCCGCGACCTGCCGCGGCGAGCCCGGTCAATCGCGCCAGCGACATGAGCAGACATGCGAGAAGGCTGGCAGGCCCCGCCAACGGCGCCAGCCGTCCGGATCTTCCTGGCCCTCGCCCCAGCGGCAGGTCCGCTACGAGAACTTTCCTCTCATCCGGCCCAGCTCTCGCCAGGACTTCTCCCGTCGGGCTGATTACGCAGGAGATGCCTGTCGCAGCGGCCCTGACCACAGGCAATCCATTCTCCACTGCGCGGAAGAGGGCCTGGCGCATATGCTGCTCGGCCCCGGCCTTGCGGCAGCCCGCGCCCCACAGCCCGCCGCAAAGCATGCCGGGCGACGGCGCAGTCAGGAACGAATCGTTCGTCATCATTGCCAAAAGATTCGCCCCTCTGCGCGAAAGGAGCCTGGCTATCGAGGGGAAAGCTGACTCGAAACAGATTATGGGCCCGAGTCGCAGCTTTCCTGCCGATAATATCTTGAACCCTTCGCCTGGTGAGATATCTGTCTCGCGGACAGGGTAGCGGTTCAGAAGGGGCAGCCACCGCCTGCCGGGCACATATTCGCCGAAAGGCACGAGATGAACCTTGTCATACCGCGCCGCGAGCTTGCCCCCGGGTGAGAACAGAAAAGCCGAGTTATGCTCGCGGCCAGCCGGGAAAGTGTGAGCGCCTGTCAGAAGCCACGCCCGACCTTCCCTGGCCAGCCTGGCGACGCGGCGCACATACTCGGGATGTTCGTTCGCGAAGCCCGGAACTGCGCTCTCTGGCCAGACGATCAACAACGGCTTGCGGGCAAATGAAGACCTGGTGAGCTGCTCATAGGCGTCGAGTTCCCTGAGTTCCTGTTCAGGGGTGGGCGGTGTGAGGAGCTGCTCGAGACGCTGGCCCGCCAGGACGCTGGGCTGAACAATGGCAACTCTGACGCTGACTGGGGCAGCGCGGTCGCTGGCGAACATACCAGGGAGAGCAGCCAGCGCTGCGGCCGCGGTCGCCCAACACAGGGGCCTCCAGTTCCTTCGGCTCAGCAGAGCTCCGGCCAGCGACGCGTTGAAAAAGACGATGAGCACGGCGAGCCCCTCGAGGCCAATATATCGGGTGAGCCTGACGAATGGAAGAAAATCTGCCTGCGTCTGGCCCACCTGCGCCCATGGAACACCGTAGGGCCCAATCCCCCGAATCCACTCGACGGCCGCCCACGAAAAGGCTGAACATAGGATCCTGGCCCGATATGATGTTCCGAGCCAGCCAGTGAAAAGGGCGCATGCCGCGGGCGCCAGCCCGAGAATGGCCGCGAGAAGAACGAGCGGAAGGAAGCCGAAAACTCCGACCCAGTTCATAACGGCAGCGAAGAAGACGAAACCCATGAGCCAGCTTGGAAGGACGCATGAAGGCAGGCGCATACGGAATACGACCATGAGCCAGGGGGCAAGGGCTACCCAGGCCAAGGGCCACAAATCTGCCGGGGGGAACGACAGCACCAGCAGAACGGCTGAAAGAAGGCAAAGCCCGAAGGCCAACACTCGCCCAGTCATTGCGCGCAAACAGCCCCTGAAAGTATAATAGCACGGCAAGGGAAAGAAGTTGTTTACCACTGTCACTGTAGGAATTGGCGACTCAGGTCGAGCTGTCCGCCTGAATGTAGGCGACATTATTGAGGTCAGGCTGCCTGAGAAGGAAATGGCAGCGGCCTGGAAAGCCGAAGTTGACGAGACCATCCTGACTCCCGGAGCAAGCGACGAAGGGGTGTTCGTGCTTGAAGGCGCCATTCAACTGAGCACGAGGCGCTTCAGGGCTGCGCGCGACGGGGCGGCGCGGCTCACCATGCTCTACCAGTCCATCGAGCAGGACCAGATAAAACCCATCTCCACCTTCATCCTCGATGTGGCGGTCGGCCATCCGCAGACGGTGAGGATACCGCGAGAGCAGGTTCCTGTGCCAGAGCGCTTCTTCATATTCATCCAGGTCATCCTCTACTCCGCGGCTTTCGTATTCATCTCTTGGCGTCTGGCTCTGATAAGCCTGAGGCACAGCGCCACAAGCCTGACAGATGTGATATTAGGGCTGTTGGGTATCGCCTTGAGCGGCACCGTGGGCACTTTCCTTTTCCTCCGCATTGTCTGGATGCTGGTGGAGAGGTTCTGGCCCACCAGACGACCGGCCAGCCAGCCGCCTATGCCCCGCAGCCGCTACGGCGGCGCGGAGTGAGGGGGCCGGGCCATTCGCGTGAAGATAACTTCCATACGCACCTACTTTGTAACCCCTCGCTGTCTGCTCGTCCGGGTGGATACTGACGCGGGCATCACGGGTGTTGGAGAGGCTCTTCCCGACAAAGGGGCCGCCACGGCAGGCGCAATAAAGCACCTGGCCAGCTTTCTGCTGGGGAAGGATCCGAGGCAGATCGAGCTTCACTGGCAGGAGATGTATCGGGGCGGGTTCTGGCGAGGAGGGCCCATACTCAACGCTGCCATAAGCGGGATAGAGCAGGCCTTTTGGGACATAACTGGCAAGTGGCTTGGGGCGCCAGTGAGCGCTCTTTTAGGTGGGGCTTGCCGCACAAAGGTGAAAGCTTACCGAGGCATAGGGGGGGGCACGCTCGATGAGCTGGCAAACAGCGCAAAGGAGGCTGTGAAGGCAGGATTTGGAGCTGTCAAATTCGGCCCGATCCCCACTACGCGGTGGATGGTAAGCGCCTCTGTGGCCCGGGCTGCTGGCGAGCAGATGGAAGCTGTGCGGCAGGCCGTTGGAGACGAGGTGGACATACTTCTGGACTTTCACGGGCGTCTGGGCCCGGCAGGGGCCATCCAGGTGGGGCTCGCTGTCGCGCCGTTTCGTCCGCTGTTCATTGAGGAGCCTTGCCTGCCCGAGAATGTGGATGCGCTTGCGCAGGTGGCCCGCTCGATTCCGGTGCCTATAGCCACAGGCGAGCGGCTGTTCACGAGGTTCGGGTTTCGAGAAGTGCTCGAGAAGCAGGCGGCGGCAGTGCTCCAGCCCGATCTGGGAGCCTGCGGCGGAATATTCGAGGGCAGAAAGATAGCAGCTATGGCCGAGACATATTATGTCTCCGTGGCTCCACACGACCCTTATGGACCGGTCATGACAGCGGCGAGCTTGCAGCTCGACCTTTGCACACCCAATTTCCTCGTTCAGGAGTTGGGAGGCCTGGGCGAGGGGGTTCTGCTGGAGCCTTTGAAGATAGAGGGCGGCTACCTGATCCCTCCCGACAAGCCCGGCCTTGGCGTCGAGGTGGACTGGGAGAAGGTGGAGAAAAGCCAGGCCGAGCCGTTCGACCCGCCGGTCATCTACCTCGAGGACGGTTCTGTTGCCGACTGGTGAGAGGATCGCGCAGCTCATATCCCTTCAGGGATTCCCATGCTTCTGGCGAGGCCCGCTGACTTTCAGCGCCACCTGCCGTGCCCCTGCTGCGCGGCTGGCCGTGGCCAGCTCGGAAGGCTGACCTCTACACTGTGATCCGGCTCCCACCAAAGCAAAGGCGTTCAACCTGATCGTGGAATCTTACTGGGCCGGCCTGGTGACCCGGCAGCATCTGTTCGGCAGGTCGAAACGGCGCAGACCTCCTCCATACAAGAGGATGCGAAGGCCCTTTGCGCGTATCTGCTGTAAGGGGGCCGCGATAAACCATCTGGGCTGGCTCGGCCGCAGCGAGCCAGGGAAGCCGGCCGGGTGTCTGGCAGCGTCAGAAACGATATGTCAAGGGAGGACCGGTAATGGGAACAACGGTTTTCGCAGGGCTGCGCAGGCAGTTGGTCGTTGCGCTCGGCGGCGCGTTCATCTTTTCGGGGGTTGCCGCCGCCGCTGAGTTCTCGGCAGACTCCATCACCACATACGGGGGGCATGTTTCCAAGGGGAAGGTTTACCTCAAAGGGAACAACATGAGGCATGAAAACACAGCGGCGGGCCAGACGGCAATAGTGATCCTCCGAGCCGACAAAAAGGTTACCTGGCTCTTACAGCCCGCGCAAAAGACCTACATGGAGATGCGCGCTACCAAGATGAAGGGCGCCTATAGCCCCGGGTGGGAAAAGGAAGTCGAGAAGCTGGCCGTCAGGAAGTCGCTCGGCACAGAGATGATGAATGGGCAACTCTGCGACAAGGCTTTCTACACCTACCGCGACAAGACGATGGGGACGATGACCCTCTGGGTCTCAAAGAGACTGAAGTTCCCAGTCAAGATGGTCGGCAAATCGTCGCGCGGCTCGATGACGATGGAGCACAAGAACATCAAGGAAACCAAGCTGGCCAATTCTCTGTTCGAGGTGCCGGCAGGCTACAAGAAGACGGAGATGCCCACAATGCCTGGGATACGCGGAATGCCCGGGATGCCGCGCAAGCGCTGATAGGGACAGTGCTTTCTCGCACAATTGCTGTTGCATCTCGAGGCACGTAGGGGAGCCCCTCTGCCCTTCAGGCCCCTGAGGTCCTTCAGGGCCGAAGGGCGGGCTCCCGGGGCGCCCACAGTCGCCGACGCTCCATGGTAGGGGCAGGTTTGAAACCTGCCCTACCGCGACGGAGCGAGGGCTGCCCCTACGGGGCTCGTTGACCGCGAGGCGCAACGCCATTTATCACAGCGCTGATAGAGTTATGTCTTCAGCGCCAGCCGCGAGAGGCGCCACTTGGCTGCCCGCAGCGCTTCTCTGCTTCGCCAGCCTGCCCTGCTGCTTCGCGTGCCCGGCCAGGCGGCAGAGACGAAGGGAGGTTTCGGATGACAAGGAACTTGCTCTTGGTCGTCTTCGCCCTCCTGGCCATCGCGCTTGCAGCGGGAGCCAAAAAGAAAGCGCGGGTCGGTGACCTGAAGGCCGGCGCGGCGCTTTACGCGGCCAAGTGCGCGGTGTGCCACGGCAAGAAGGGCGAAGGAAACAAGCCCATGGCCGTCGCTCCTTTGACTGATCCGAAGATGCTCAAACAGTTTGGCGCCGAGAAGAAGCTCGCGGATGTCATATTGAAGGGCATGAAAGGGAAGAAGATGGATATGCCTGGCTATCGCGGCCAGTTGAGCGATAAGCAGTTGCGGGACCTGGTAACCTATACCTGGACTCTCCAACATCCCCCGAAGAAGAAGCGCTGATTTCTGTCGCTCGCAGAGCGCAGGAATCTCCCAGACTTTCGCTTGACATACTCGGCCCAAGCTGCCAAATTCTGTGGCGCCGACCGATCGTGATTATCTCCTGGAACATAACGCGCGCCTGCAATCTGGCTTGCCGTCACTGCTACCGGGACGCGGGCCCCAGGGACGCGGCCGAACTAAGTCTGACTGAAGGAAAACAGCTCGTCGCCGACATCGCTCGCGCAGGGTTCAAGATCCTCGTGCTGTCCGGCGGCGAGCCGCTCATGAGGGATGACATTTTCGATCTCGTTTCCGAGGCGCGCGCTGTCGGAATGCGGCCTGTCCTGGGCACGAACGGAACGCTGCTCGCGCCAGGGGTGGCCGAGAAGCTGAAGAAAGCGGGACTGGCGCGCGCCGGCATATCCCTCGACGGCCGCGAGCCTGATTTCCACAACTCGCTGCGGCGCGATTCCCAGGCCTGGCAGAAAGCAGTCGAGGGCATGCGGAACTGCAAGGACGCTGGCCTTGAATTCCAGGTCCACACGACAGTTACGGAGCATAATCGCGGCGAGGTTCTGGGAGTAACGGATTTCGCCGTGGAGATAGGAGCTGCGGCTCATCATGTCTTTTTCCTCGTTCCTGCGGGCAGGGCCGTGGACATGGAAGCAGACTCGCTACGCGCTGCCGAATATGAGAGGCTCATTCGGGCCCTGATGAAGAAGCAGGCGGAGGTGAACATCGAACTCAAACCCACGTGCGCTCCGCAGTTCATGCGCATCGCTGCGCAGATGGGCATTGATGTGCGATTCAGCCGCGGATGCCTGGCGGGCGTCAGCTATTGCGTGATAACGCCGACGGGGGATGTGAATCCCTGCCCCTACTTGCCGCTGAAAGTCGGGAACGTGCGCGAGGCGCCCTTCGGGAAGATATGGCAGGAAAGCGAGGTGTTCAGGACTCTGCGCAGCGGGCAATTGGGTGGGAAATGTGGCGCCTGCCGATATGCAGATATATGCGCGGGCTGCCGGGCGCGCGCGTATTTTTACAGCGGGGGCGATTACATGGCAGAGGAGCCCTGGTGCGCCTATCGCCCCTCGACCCATTCGACAGGCTCAGGGCGGGCAGGCTGAGGGTGTCCCGTCGGCCCCGTGGGCCGACCCCGCCGTCGCCCTTAGCTCGGGCCGAAAGGAACAGAGTCGAGGGGCGGCCCCCCGGCAAGCTCAGCGCAGCCCCCTGGGTCACCGCAAGCGCGGCCGTGCCCTCGCCCCGACTCGCTGCCGGGAACCGCACGCCTGGGTCGCTGATAGACTACCTTGCCCTCTGCGAGCGCAGGTTGGATGATGGTTCCCACAAGGCGCCCGTACTCTTCGACTTCCTCAGGCGTCGCGACAATGATGTCCTTGGGCACTCCGATTCCTGCGAGCACGGTGTAAATCTCCACAGCTTTCTGACGCTTTGATCCCTCCACCCGCATCTCGACGAGCAGGTCCACATCGCTGTCCGGTCCGCCTGTGCCGCGAGCGTGAGAGCCAAACAGGATGATGCGCTCCGGGTCGAAGCGCTCGACGATCCGGCTGACCATCTCCTGGATCTTTTCCGGGGTCGCTGTCCAGCTCTTCACGGGCTTTTCAGGCATCGGCGTCGCGAAGAGTGTAGCACGGGCCGCCTCAGCCACTCAAGCCGCACGGGGTCGCAGGACGCCAGGCAGCTTTCGCGGGCAAACGTCAGCAGCAGATGTCTTCCATAGGCCGTCTGCCAACAGGAGAGGGCAGCTCAAATCGGGAAGTGGAGACAAGGGATCGGGGTCGGGTCAATATGAGTTTCGGATCGGAGCCCGGTATCTGGGAGATGAACCATGAGACCATGTCTGATTGCGCTGCTCTTGGCCGTAATGCTGACACCGCCTGCTGTCAGCGCAAAGGAGAAAGCCAAGGAGCCCTGGTTCCGGCGCGAAAAAGTGCGCTGTATTTCTTACCTCGACGCGAGTGAAGAGGGGGTGGGCTTCGTGCCCAAAGCGCGCGCCATGGGCTTCAACTGCGCGCTCGCAATGCTTGCCGGCGCCCCGCCCGAGCGGCTGATGCCGTTGATAAAGGCGGCAGACAAGGCCGGGCTGCGTTTGGTCTTGGTGGATTACTTCGATGCAAGCAAGTATCTTGCGCAGGAGCCCGGGCGCAGGTTCGTAGCTGCCGACGGTCGAGCGGCGCCGCACCTCGCCTGCCCGACGGATGAGAAATACTGGGAGAGCGTGGTGGGGCAGCGGGCGCTGGAGCTTGCCGAACTGCGGCGGGCTGGCCATCCGTCAGTCTGCGGCCTGCTCTTCGACATTGAGGATTATGCGGGCCGGGGAGACCTTCCCTGCGGAAGTCTCTGGCTCTGCTACTGCGACCAGTGCTTCGGGGCGTTCATGCGGTCGGTGGGAAAGGGTGAGCAAACAGTTGCAGCCAGCGAGCGTCAATCGTGGCTGAGCGAGAACGAGCTGCTCGAGAATTACCTCAAGTTCCAGGACAATTCCGTCGCAACGATACTCTCGAATATCCGCAAGCAGATTGACGAGGTCGCGCCCGATTTCATGCTGGCAATCTATCCGTGGGTCTATGTCGAGCCAGCCGAGCGCAAGTCTCGCATAGCCTGGGACATACGGTTCGTCCGTGGGCTTGGGACGGAGAGGGTCCCGTTTCTGCTGCTCGACGAGAGAACTTATGTATGGGGTTATGACCCGGCGATGGAACGGCAGCGAGCGGACTTGAAGTCGCAGGGCCTGAACTTCCTCGCAGTCACCGGTTTCAATGTTGTTCCGGCCGAGCGCGTGTGGTGGCCCGAGGAGATGGCACCAAGCGCTTACTGGGCCTCGCGCCGCTCAGATGGCTACTGGATTTATGTGGGCGACTGGCCGCTGCTACGCGCCGCGCCCGGAGAAGTTTACGGCATTTTTGGCGACAGGCCAGAGGCATGGGTCAAGCAGTTCACCGCGGTGAACGCCGCTCTCGCCTCGGGGAAGGCAGTGGAGGCGCCGCCGCTTCCGCTGCCGCCTATCGAGCGCTGCTTTCAGTTGACTGATCTTTACGGCCCCAAGCATTCGCCAGGCACGAAGATGTTTGTGCGGCGCTGGACTGAGATTGGCCTCCCGTGGCAGGGCGGGGAACTTGTGCTGCTCGGCGCGAGAAAGGGCGATTGGCTTTCATTCCAGCGCCCCGTGCGCAGGCCTGACTGCTACGAGATAAGCGCCTGGCTCACAGCCGGGCCCGACAGGCCGGTCGTGCGCCTGTATGTGGATGATAAGCCCGTGGATGCCGGCCTGTGGGGACAGGCAGGCGAAGCGATTGACCTATACCAAAGCATCACGACCCCCGGGGAGCGCGTCGTGCTCGGATATGCTGATTTGGGAAGCGGCGACCACACCTTCAGGCTCGTGGCTGAGGGGAAGCCTGCCCGGCCAGGGCCTGAAGCAGGCCCCGGCATAGGGCCTGCCCGGCCAGGGAATGAGCGATCCAAGGGCTACGGCATAGGGCTGCGGGCCATTCGAATGGAGCGGGTAGGGCATCCGCCGGAATCGTGGTGGGTGGTTGGTCCTTTTGACAATACGGGCGAAGATCGGCCAGGATACGATGCGGTCTATCCGCCCGAGCGAGAGATCAAGCTTGGCGCCGCCTATCCAGGAAAGGGCGGGCAGCCGGTCCGCTGGCAGCGAGCTGCCGCGACCCGCGATGGCTACCTCGATCTTGTGCCGCTCTTCTCCGAGAAGAAAGACGCGGCGGCATACTGTCTCACTTATGCTTACAGTCCGAGCGAAGGGCCAAGGACCGTGATTCTGGGCTGCGACGACGGCGGCAAACTATTCGTCAACGGGCAATTGGTGTGGGGCGAGAATGTGGCCCGCTCCGCCGAGCGGCAGCAGAACCAGCCAACTGCGCAATTGCGCCGGGGCTGGAACGAGATCTTGTTCAAGGTTACCCAGACGGGCGGCGCCTGGGGAATATACTTTAGATTCTATGATCCCAAGCGGGAGATGAGATATTCGACCGCCCCCGGTGGGGATTGAGAACCTACAACGAAACCGTCCGACTGTAGATGTGGCACAGCCGCCCCCGGCTGTGCGGACAGGCGAGGGCGCCTGTCCCACACGTCCTACTGCGATTCACAAACCTCTGTAGGCCCCGCACCCCGGCTTGACGCGGGCCAGAGCGAGCAGCGGCCATGCTGCGCGATCAGGCCCTCCGGCCTGCCGTAATTCTCCGCCGCATGCGCTTGCAGGCCGGAGGGCCAAGGGTGAAGCCCGAAGGCTGATGTCTCGCGGTCAAAGGACCTCGGCGCCCGCGTCCAGCTCACGTAGGAGCGGAGCGCTTCTTCGCCCGGTGGTGTAGGGCGGGGGTTCCACCCCCCGCCGCGCCACCTCAGCAGTTGCTGTAGCCGCATTCGTAGCACTTGTTGCAGCCCTCCTCGTGAACGAGGGTCGCCTGACCGCACTGGGGGCAGATGTCTGCGCGAACTGAGTGTCTGCGCGGCAGGGGTTCGGAAGAGGGCAGCCGCTGGCCGTTGGCGAGGTCTTCCTCAAGCGCTTTGGCCACGGCGTCGGGAATTGAGAGGGTTCGCTTCGGCCCGAAGCCGTGAGGCTCTCTTCCCCCTATTCCCTTGAGCTGGTCAATTATGAGCTGGGCTCTCTCGCTGCGCGGCACGGCCGATTCGACCCTGAGAAGAAGAGAGATGAGCCGGCCAGTCGCCTCGACGAAGGCCGTGACATCGCTGCCAGTCTTGCCGCTCGTGAGGAATAGCTCGAGGGGCTCGCCATTCTCGTCGCGATTGATGGTCACGAACACCGTTCCGAGGGCGGTCTCCTTGCGGTAAGTGGTGCCGCGAAGTCTTTCGGGCCGGGCGGCGACCGCCTGGCCAGCAGGCGCTTCCTGAGCTGCTGGCTGGACGCCCGCAACCAGGACCTGGCTGCCCTTGCAGCCGTCGCGGAAAACAGTGATGCCCTTGCAGCCCAACTGATAAGCCAACAGATAAGCCTGGCTCACATCTTCAACGGTGGCGGAGTTGGGCAGGTTTATCGTCTTCGACACGCCGTTGTCGGTGTGCTTCTGGAACGCGGCCTGCATTCGCACATGCCACTCGGGCGCGATCTCATGGGCTGTCACGAAGACGCGCTGCCACTTCTCGGGAACCTGAGCGAGGCCGTGCACGCTTCCCGTTCCCATGACAGCCTTCAGAAGCTCGTCGTCGAGGAATCCCTCCTCGCGGGCTATCTGTTCTAAAACGGGGGTTGCGACTGGCGCCTCCAGGAAAGTGTGCCGGTAGGCCAGCGCAAAAACAGGCTCGATGCCGGAGGAGCAGCCCGCGATGATGCTTATGGAGCCCGTGGGAGCGATAGTTGTAACGGTGGAGTGTCTCAATGGAGGCCCCTCGGCATATATGCTCTCCGGGAAGGTGGGGAATGGCCCTCTCTCTTTTGCAAGCGCCGCCGACTCGTCGCGGCCAACCTCGTTGATGCGCCGCATGACCGACTCGGCCAGATCGAGGGCTTCCTGCGAATCGTAGGGTATCCCCAGCAGGAAGAGCAGGTCGGCCCATCCCATAACTCCAAGGCCGATCCTGCGGTTCTTCCTCACCATCTCGTCTATCTCTGGCAGAGGATAGGGGTTCACCTCGATGACATCATCGAGGAAACGAACGCTCAGTCGAACGACGCGCTCGAGTTCGGTCAGGTCGAGCTCGCGGGTGCCATTGCGCCTGCGCACGAGGGCGGCCGGGTTGATGGACCCGAGATTGCATGCCTCGTTGGGATATAGCGGCTGCTCGCCGCAGGGGTTGGTGGCCTCGACCGGGCCGTAAGAGGGGACAGGATTTGAAGGGCTGTCGTTTATCCTATCGAGGAATATCATGCCAGGGTCGCCCGTTTGCCAGGCGGCGTGGACGATGCGGTCGAAAACCTCGCGGGCGCTCATTTTCCCTTGCGGGCCGCCGGAGTAGGGGTTGATGATGTCGTATTCGCCGTCGTCAATAACAGCCTGCATGAAAGTGTCGGTCGCGGCAACAGAGATGTTGAAGTTTGTTATGCCCCCGGTGAGCTTCGAGTCTATGAACTCGAGAATGTCGGGGTGGTCAACGCGGAGGATTCCCATGTTTGCGCCCCGGCGAGTGCCTCCCTGCTTCACGGCTTCGGTGGCGCCGTCGAAGACCCGCAGGAAGCTCACGGGCCCGCTTGCAATTCCTCCGCTTCTCCTGACCGGGCTGTCCTTCGGCCGAAGCCGCGAGAAGGAAAACCCCGTTCCGCCCCCCGACTGATGTATGAGAGCCGCGTTCTTCACGCTCTCGAAGATCTTGTCCAGAGAATCTTCAACGGGCAGCACATAGCAGGCAGAATATTGAAGGCCCGTGCCTTTGCCGGCGTTCATGAGCGTGGGGCTGTTAGGAAGGAACTTTCCTTCAATCATGACCTCGGCGAAAGCGCCGGTGAGCCTGTCAAGCTCCTCATCGCTCTTGCCGAAACGTCTCTCGGCCTCGGCGATGGCAGTTGCGACGCGCAGGCACATTTGCTCCGGGCTCTCGACGACTTTGCCCTCGTGCTTCAACAGGTAGCGCTTTTGCATTGCGCGAAGTGCCGCCTCGGTCCAGGTTCCCATAGGAAGGTCAGCAAGCGTAGGCATTTCGAGTTTCCTCCAGGATCAAAGCGGTAAAAGATAAAGGCCGAGGCCGTCAGGTGTGAAGCGCGGGCAGTTTTCGCGTGCGGTGGTGCGATTAGCACGGCGATCCTCCGGCCGGCATCGTGGTTGGCCTGCCCGCCGAAGTGTCGGCGAAGCGAGGCTGGAGGCGGGGTCAGCCGGCCGAAGTGTGGAGCTGGGCGGTTGCTGGGGATGGGGCGAGAAGGTATGCCGTTCCTGCCTCACGCTTCACACCTCGCGGCCCGCCTGATTACTGGCGGGCTTGCTGAGCTGCTGGACTTCCTGAACGAAAGACTCCACATCGCGGAAGTTCTTATAGACGCTTGCGAAGCGCACATACGCGATATCATCCAGCTCCCTCAAGCGCCGCATGACGAGGTCGCCTATGAATGATGTCGGGATCTCCGGGAGAAGCTTGTCTCGCGCTTGCCTTTCGATGTCCTGAACAATCGCCTCGATAGTCTCGCGCGGGACGGGGCGCTTCTCGCAAGCTTTGGATATTCCGGCCATTATCTTCACTCTGTCGAAGGGCTCTCTTCTGCCGTCTTTCTTTATGACATAGAGGCGCGGTTCTTCAGGCCTCTCATAGCTTGTGAAGCGGCGGCCGCAGCTCACGCACTCTCTTCGGCGGCGCACGGTCGCTCCATCATCTGCAAGCCGCGAGTCGGTGACTTTCGAATCAGGCTCTGAACAGAAAGGGCACCGCATATTATATCAAACATCCATTCGCATAGCGACGCCGCTGGCCGCGCTTTTCAAAGCAACCGAGCAGCAGATGTCGTGCCGGATATCTTTTACCATACAATATCTCGTATGTCAAGAGGTCCCGGGGAAAAATTTTGCGCCTGTCAGCGCCGAGCGCAAGCCATGGCTGCGGCCAACAGGCAGTTATCCAGCGAGCGGTTCAGGTGGCGGACGCAGGCAGCCTTTGCCCCGAGGCGCAATTGCGTCCAGAGTGACTGGCGGCAGTGCCACACCTGATGCCACCCAGAAGGGTTTTTGGGATAGGCTCTTATACGAATGACCCCCTACTCTGCTAAACCGCAGACCTTGTCAACGAGCTCGGTGATTGCCTCGACCTTTTCTATCTCTCCCACCTGCGAAATCTCGTCGGAGATGCCAAGGATCAGCCTCGGCGCGAACATATCAATCACCCTCTTGGCGAAGTCCACCGTTTCCTGGAGCGAAAAGTGAGACAGAAAATGAATGGCAGGCAGCAGGTCGAGGCATACGATTCTGTCTCCGACGGCAGCTTTTATCTCCTCCAGGGTCATGTCGCCCATGGGCGCAGGCGGGAGAGCTTCCACGCCGTCCATGCCGGTCTCCTTGAGAAAAGGGAGAAGGAGCCTTGAGTTGCCGTCCCAGTGGGTGTGAACGAACCTGCCGTGAGCGTGCAAGCGAGCGCTTATGCGCTGCCATCGGGGCAGAAGGTAGCGCTTCAGGATGGGAGGGGGAGTGAACTCATTCGTGGCGTGGTCGCCGAGGTTGAAGATGCGGCAGGGGAACTTCAGCGCCTCATCAACGAGGCGGTCGTCTCGACGGTCGCAGGCCTCCAGATATGCCTCAACTTCGGCAGGGTGATCATAGAGGAGGTAAAAGGCGTTGGCCAGGCCTGCTCCAGTTTTGATGAGCTCGGTGAACCCTGAGCTGGATAGGAACATCGTTGGCTCACCCCGGCGCCCGACTCGCTGTTCCGCTTCGCGAAACGCCTCGAGGTCTGCGTGAAAGCGCTCTCGCTCAACCAGGTCCGTTGCGACCTCGAGGTCTTCCACTGTCTTGACGGGGAACCCGCAGATGCGGCGGTTGAGAAGTTCGCCGTTCCGCCATATATCGCGGTGCACGGTGCTCAGCTCGCCTTTCGGCGTTTTAATCGTGACAATGAAGTGCTCACCCTCCTGGCGCTCGGCGCCAGTTACTTCCGGCGAATGAAAACGCTCCAGGCCAGCGGAGGCTGCATATCGGACAGAGCATCGAAGGGCGTCGTAGATTCCGAGGTAGTCCAGGTTTTTGAACCGGTCGGGCAGCGTGCCGTGAGCCTGGTGATGAAAGATCCAGGTCTCGAGCCTGGGCTGCCAGAGGACGCTGCTGGCTTTGCCCTGGAAGATAGCGAGGTTAAGCTCCCTGCGCGTCATCACCGCTCCCGGCGGGCGAATTCTGCTCGGCGAGATTAACAGAGCGTCCGGAGTGCGTCAAGGGAAGTCAGCGCTGGAAGTTGAAATTACACCATCAACTACAGCAGCCAATTCTACGACCCGTCCTACGGGAGTGGTCCGTATGGTGTGTTCTATCAATGGGAGGACGCTAGCCTGGACGGGTTCGTAGATATACGCACTCCGCAGAGCGTAGCGAAGAGGGATCTGAAGGGCTCGGGAGACGTAGGAACGTATCCATATACCTACTGAGGTCGTAGAGCGTAGTAGCAGGAGGAGGGAAATGAAAAGTGCGCTGGCTATCGTAGCGGCGGCTGTCCTCGTGAGCCTGGGCAGCGCGCCGAGGCTACTCGGGGGTTCACTGCCGGGTGTAATGGCCACGGACGTGTCCACCGCGAGGTACGACAGCCAAACCTTGGTGAGCCCGGTACTGTACCGCGGCGGGGACGGGATAGGCTTGCTCGCGTTGATCAAGCAGGCCAAGACCTCGCGCTGGTGGCGCAATGATCCCTCCAAGCGCGGTTGGCCGCTCTACGGGCCCTGGGTTGCGTTCCCATATAATCCCGCGACAGGCACGTTTGGTCAGGGGAAGCAAGTCTTAAATGACCTCGCTGCGAGCCTTTTTGGACATGGCTCCTTGCGTGATCCCAAGTACCACCTCGCCGCGGGCGGGTCGAAAAACCTACTCTTCCTCGTATCAGAAGTCCCAATCGATGGACCTCCCTCTGACATTGCCTTGGCCAAGCTGGAAGTGGCAACCGCGGCGGACTCGCTTACGCTAAAGGGCTGGCGCAGCTTCAGGCATAACGAGCTGCGGGGCGGGAGAGAAGAGCCGTACCTGAGTTTCTTTCTCGACTCACCAGACTTGCTCGTTCTCCCCCCCTCTGGACGCCTGCTCCTCGCGGGGAACAGCGGCGAAGCGTCTCTTTGGCTCACGCTCAGCGAAGACGGCGGGAGCACCTGGCATGACCTTCAGCTCCTCGGGCCTCGGTACGACTCGGGCATTGCCCCACTGCTCTTGCGGACCGCTGAAGGTCTTGTGCTTCTGTACATAGACCAGACCAGACCTCTATCGCTGTCTGAACTGGAGTCCAAGGCCTTACACAAGAAGTTCTTTCGCGGCACTCATAAAATGCCAGGTCCGATCGCCGTGATGCGCAGCCCTGACGCGGCTTCGTGGGCGACGACCATGGAGGGCGTCGCGGGGGCGCGTGATGTGGACTCTTTTGCCGCTTGCGTCGGTCCCTCCGGTCGGCTGTTCGTAGTGTATTCTCGGAGAGATCAGCGGGCTGGGCATCTCTACCTGGCAACCTCCGCCGACAGCGGAACAAATTGGTCAGTCCCCGTTCAGCTCACTGACGGAGCTTTCGTTGATGTCTACCCGAGCGTGATCGCCAGCGACGGCAAACTGATTGTGGCTTTCACCCGTTTCCACCTTGACGGCACACAACTCCTCTGCTACACCACAGTGCCTATCCAGTAGTGTGCGTCTTCGCTATAACACGAGGGAGATAGGGGCACAGGTTATTTAATTCTCCGGGCCTTCGGCTTGTGCGTGCGGCCTTTGGCAGTTGGCCCGCCCAGAAAGCCTGCCCCACAAAGCCGGACCATGAGAGCCAACCTGGAGAAAAACAGGTAAGGGCCCCCGGTCTCCCACGCCACGCATCTCGCACGCTCGTCGGGCGCGGACAGCGGCTTATTCACTCCAACACCCGCCCGTGATAGTCCCCGTACCTGAAGCCGCCGGGGCGTACAGTATCTCCCGGACACCGCAGGCCCAATAATTGACACCCGCAGGTGGCCTTGATATTCTAAGTGGGCATTGGCGGGCGTCGGAGCCTGCGGCGACTGCGGTTCGTCGCTTGAAGGTTTCGCGGCCGCATTTGCGTCCCCTCTATGAAGGAGGAAATAACTCCATGTCCTTTCGGAAGCTCCCCCTCATCTTGGCCGTCTTTGCTGCTGTAAGCCTGGCCCCGACTTCTCGGGGCGCTCTTGCCCTTGACAGGTCCAAGTTCATTCCCACAAAAGAGATAAAGCCGGGCATGATGGCGATTGGGAAGACCGTGTTTCGCGGGACGAAGATTGAGACCTTCCGGCTGAAAATTATCGGCGTCATGCCAAAGTTCTTCATGGGTTCTGATGGCATACTTGCCCGCGTGCTCGACGGCCCTGTAGTGGAGAGGCAGACGGGGATAATCATGGGAATGAGCGGCAGCCCGGTTTATATCAACGGGCGATTGGCCGGGGCGATAGCCTTCTCATGGACTTTCCCGAAAGAGCCGATTGCGGGGATAACCCCCATAGAGGAGATGCTGTCTTCCTGGAAAGAGAGCGCGCCGAAAAAGCCGGCTCCCGCTTCATACGAGTATTCGCTGCCAGCCCCCATGAAGGTGGGCAACAGGTTGATAAGGCGGCTCTTCGTGCACAGGGCCATGTGCAGCGAGCGGCCTCAGGTTGTGCTGCCCGACAGCGCGCACCTTTTCCCCGCAGGCGGGCTTCTGTTGGCGAGCGGCTTCGGCGACAGGAGCCTTAAGAAGCTTCGGGAGGCTTTCGAGCCCTATGGAACCATCGTTGTTCAGGGGGGAGCGCGGGAAGTTCCCGGCGCGGCGCCCAAGTTGGAACCGGGCGCAGCGGTTGGCGCTGAATTGATGAGCGGCGATTTCTCGGTGGCCGGCATCGGCACGCTCACCTATCGGGAGGGAAACAAGATACTGGCTTTCGGGCACGACATGTTCGGGGTCGGAGCTGTTGATTTCCCGCTGGTGTCGGCCCATATCCTCGATATCTTTCCTTCCTACTTTGGCTCCTTCAAGCTGGAATCCACGACCAAGGCAGTCGGGCGCATAAGCCTCGACCGCTACTGGGCGATAGCCGGAGAGATCGGCGCAAAGGCTAACACAATTCCCGTGACGCTGACGGTGAGAGATAGAGAGGATGGAGCGAAGCGGTCTTTCCGGGTGGAGGTTGCGCGGCACCGGCTGTTTTCTCCGAGCTTGATACGCTTCGCGGCCCTGTCGGCCATTGACCGGACATGGGGATACAGCGAGCGCGGCACGGCGCTGGTATCGCTGGAGATGCGCGCAAAGGGAAGGTCTCCCATCAAGCGAACGGAGCTTGTTTCCAGCGGCTCGGACGCTGCATTGGCGGCGGCTTTGGAGGTGCTCAGACCCCTCGAGACATTTGTGGATAATGAGCTCGGCAGCCTTGACCTGGAAAAAGTCCAGGTGACGATAGAGCTTGATCCGGCCCAGAGGACTGCCAGGATCGAGCGGCTGAGCGCCAAGCAGTATAAGCTGAAGGCGGGGGAGACTCTTGAGCTGGAAGTCAGCCTTCGGCTGCGCGGCGGCAAACAAGTCAGCAAGTCGGCGGAAGTGGAGATCCCCTCGGACACACCCGGAGGAATCCTGCGCATAGCTGCGTGCGGCGGCGCGGACGCTGAACAGGGGCGCGCCGTGCTGGGGATTGCGCGTCCCATGCCCCAGAGCATGGATGATGTCGTTGACCAGTACGTATCGAGGGAGCGGGCGGACGAGATCGTCTTGCAGTTGGGAATGCCAACCCGGGCGATCAGGGTGAACAACGATGTTCTTCCCTCAATTCCAGGCGGTCTGGCGGATGTCTTGCTGTCCGCCAGGTCAACAACCATACGACCGCAGCCAGACCTGATAAAGAAAGTTGTGCCGACCGACTGGGTTGTGAGCGGCCGCCAACTATTGACGGTCACGGTTGAGGGGAAACCCGGGGCGCCGCCAGCTGCGCCTCCCCCGCAGCCAAGGCCCGAAGAGCGGCCAAGCGTTGGGCCGCCCGCTGAGGCAGAGGAGAATCCGGGGGGGGACGAGGAGTCGGAGGGGCCGAGGCTTTCTGCCTCGACTTTCGAATGGCCTCCCCAAACGACCGAGTTTGCAGCCCCAGGCGAGCCGCCAGCGCCGCCGGCAGCGCAGCCTCCCGTCGGCGAGCGCCCTAAAAAGGAGGAGCAGGCCAAGCCCACGGGCCGCGCCGTCTCTGAGTGGGCGCACCACTCAAGGGCAGACTTCCAGCCGGGAAAATTCAAGGACATAGCCCTTGATTCAAGAGGTCGAATTCTGCTGTCCCGGCCTGTGAAGGTTTTCGCCGAACTCACCGATTGTTTCCCTCTTGCCCTGCTTCCCCTTGGAGAAAAGCTTCTCGTGGGCACCTGTCCCCGCGGCCTGATATACGAGCTGACATCCGACGGCAAGGCAAAGGAGTTCTTTAAGACCGGCGAGGTCGCTGTGCACTGCCTGGCTTCCGACCGCGAAGGCAACATCTACGCCGGCACCTCTCCTTCTGGAAAGGTTTTCAAGATCAGCCCGAAGGGGGAAGGCAAGGTTGTCTTCGACTCGCCAGCGACTTATATATGGCGCCTGAAAGTTGCGCCCGACGGCAGCCTGGTGGCTGGGTCGGGCTCGCCGGGCCGCGTCTATAAGATTAGCCCGGAGGGGAACGCCACGCAGGTATTGGACTCTGCCGGAACGCATGTGCTGAGCTTGCTTCTGGAAAAGGATGGCTCTGTCTTGGCAGGAACCTCGCACGCTGGAGTCCTCTACCGCATCGCGCCATCAGGGCAAGCGCAGGCCATATTCGACGCAGCAGAGTTCTCGCTGAACGCCCTCGCTTCCGACGCGACGGGCAACATCTACGCGGCTACCTCTTCAAAGGGCTATGTTTACCAGATAGACTCGAAGGGCGCAGTGAGGAAGATTCTCGACGCCGGGCAGAATCACGTACTGGCCCTGATCGAAGGTCCCGAGGATACCCTTTACGCCTCCACTGCGCCCGATGGATTGGTGTTCAAGATAAACCCCGCCGACGAGACGGCGCAGCTTCTCATAAAGCCGGAGCAGGGGCAGGCAGTCAGTCTTGCGCGCGCGGACGATGGTTCGCTTTTCGTCGGATACGCCAATCCTGGCCTGGTGAGGAAGCTGGAACCCGGATACGCCGCATCTGGAACATACCAGTCGGCGGCCCTCGACGCCGGCAGGCCCGCGCGCTGGGGGACGATTCGGTGGCAGGCCCGCGCGGCGTCTGGAACCGAGGTCGTCGTGCAGACTCGCTCCGGAAACACCGCCGACCCCGACGACAGATGGAGCGATTGGTCGCCGCCATACCAGACGGCTGATGGAGAAGGGCTTGCCAGCCCGAGAGGGCGTTTCATCCAGTATCGGCTCACGCTGAAGAGCACCCGGCCCGAAGCCACGCCCACAGTCGAGCAGGTGCAGATAACATACCTGCCCCAGAACCAACCTCCAAAGGTCGAGATCCAGGCGCCGGCGCCGGGAGCTCACGCTTCGAAGAAGGTTCAGGTCAACTGGAAAGGCCAGGATCCTGACAAGGACCGGCTCGTCTTCGATGTCCTGATGTCCAAGGACCAGGGTGCGACCTGGCAGCCAGTAAAGAAGGACATAGCAAAGGCGCCTTTCGACTGGGATGTATCGAAACTGACCGATGGACCATACCTGCTGAAAGTTGTGGCCAGCGACAGGGAAGCCATCCCGTGGGATCCCGCGCAGTCGGAGGAGGAACGGCTGATCTGGGTTGACAACACGGCTCCCTCGGCTCTCGTCTATCGCCACACCGTGAAGGTATCCGAGCAGCGAGAAGCCACGATGGACGGAATAGCGGTTGACAAGACGAGCGGAGTGAGAGGGGTGGATTACCGGCTTGATGAGGGGGAATGGAAATCTGCCCTGCCTGCGGATGGAATCTTCGAGGGCCAGCAGACAGACTTCAATATCCGCATCGCTGATCTCTCGCCAGGCCGCCATTCCGTCGAGGTGAGGGCCTTCGACGAAGCCGGCAACTTCGGCACCGACAAAGTGCGAGTCGAGGTGGCGAAGAAAGAGGTCGGGAAGAAAGAAGAGAAAGCCGCGAAAAAGGCCGAGCCCCAGTAGCCGCACCCTTCACGGGTGCGGCTCTTTGATGCAGCCGGCGCCTGCGCTGCGCTTTGCAGGCGCAGCCGAGATGGGCCTGAGGCCGGCCTCCCCCCCGGCTCTCCATGCCCCCGCTCTGTGCTCTATGCTCTATGCTCTATGCTCTGTGCTCTGTGCCCTATGCCCCGTGCCCTACGCTCTTCGCCGCGCGCCCTTTGCTTTCAATAGGGCAGCCCGAAGGCCAGGACCAGGAATTTGGCCATCTGGTCGCGTTTCACAGTATCGTTCGGGCAGTATTTGCCTCCCCCGCACCCCGAAGTAGGAGCCGTTCCTCCCCAGGAACCGGCATCGGCCAGTCTCTCGATCCATCCATAGAAGAGGTGGTTTGTGGGCACATCTGAGAAAGTCGGGGCAGCCTTGGCGAGCCAGCTCTTCCCCCTGGCTTTGCACAGGAACTTGGCCACCTGGGCGCGGGTAACGCTCTGGCCGGGACAATAGGTGGTCGCAGTGCACCCGGAAGTGGGCGGATTCCCGCCCCAGGAGGCCGTGTCTGCAAGCCGCTCGATATAGCCGTAGAAGGTATGCGTCCTGGGGACATCGGCGAAGGTGGGCACAGTTGCATCGAGCCACCTCTTCCCGGCTGCCAGGCATAGGAACTTCGCCATCTGGCCCCTCGTCACATTGCCGCCCGGGCAGTACAGGGGAGGGGAGCTCTTGCACCCACTCGTGACGCCCGAGGTAACAAGCCCCTCGACGAATCGCCAGAAAATATGCAACTTGGGCACATCATCGAAGGTGGTGTTGTCCACTGTCACGTTCACAGCCGCCTCGCTGGAGTTTCCCGCGTTGTCGAAGGCCCTGGCGGAGAGGAGGTGTGGACCCTCCGGAACAGAGAGCGCGCGGGTATCCCAAACCCATTCGTACGGCGCCGAGGCGTCACTGGCCACGGGCGTCCCGTCAAGCATAAACAGGACACGCGCCACGCCGGATAGGATGTCGCGGGCGGCAGCCCTGACGAGAACCACCCCCTTCAGGACGGACGCTGGGGCGGGGCTTTCCACCGTGATGATGGGGGGGGAGTTGTCGACTGTGACAGTTCTGACGTCCTCGGCGGAGTTGCCACCTCTGTCCAATGCCTTTGCCCGGAGTTCGTGCGTGCCATCCCCCCACAGCCAGCTGTTCCAGTCATACTCCCACGGTAGGGCTCTGTCGGTGCTCACAGCCAGCCCATCCACCTTGAACACTACGCTGGCCATGCCCGAGTCCTCATCGGAGGCAGCGGCTGTCACCGCGACGACTCCAGCTACGACAGAGCCGGGCACTGGCGCCTGGATGGCAATGGTTGGGGGCGATAGGTCCAGGTAGATGCCGTCCGAGACGTCCGCCATGATATTCCCGGAGTAGTCCCGGTAGCGCGCGTAGACGCGGCGGTAGCCCTGGAAACGGCTCAACAGGTAATCCACTCTGGGAGCGTACGACGCAGGGGCGGACCAGGCACCGGCCGCGTCCGCGAGTTCCACAGTGCCGGCCCCCACGACTGGGAGTAGGAGGCGCACGAGTGCGTTGTTCGTCGCATACGCGCCTCCAGGAACTGGTGGCGGATTAATCACGACGCTTGGCCCGAGCGGCGTAAGGGCCCAGACGCTCCCCGCGTCCTGTCCAACCGCTAGATCAGCGCCAGGAGCACCAACTATGACATCCGCCAGTCCGTCACCGTTCACGTCGCCGACCCCTGCAACTGACGCTCCTAAGTTGTATTCTGCCGCGCTTTCGGCGTCAAAGCGGCGAATCAGGGTTCCGTCTGCGCCCGAGAATGCGAGGGCGCTGCCACGCGCTGCCCCTACTAAATAGGCACTCGGGGCACCGACGATCAGGTCGGGCCGGCCGTCTCCGTTCACGTCCCCCGCCCCGGCAACCGAGCGTCCGACACAACCCACTGAGAATGCCGTTGGGTCCTCGAAGCGGAACAACACAGCCCCATTCGTCCCGGAAAGGACGAAGGCAGCCCCGTGGCCACAGACCGCGAGAGAGGGGGCCCCGGCGATGACATCAGGCAGCCCGTCAGCATTCACGTCTCCCGCGCTGGCCACAGAATATCCCAGGCCGTAGTCAGTGGACCCGGGCAACGGTCCGTCCACGCGCATGAGGGTGCGGCCTGTGGCGCCTGAGACAAGGTACACCGCGCCGACGTCGGTATAGCCTACCGCACGGTCACGACCAGGCGCGCCTACAATGACGTCTGCCTTCCCGTCTCCGTCCACATCTTGCGCGCTCGCCACGGAAAAGCCTGCGTTGTCGCCAGCCGCCTCGCCGTCCAAGCGGCGCAGCACGGCACCGTCCGAGGCCGAAAGTAAGAATGTGGTGCCCGCGTTTGCCTGCCCCGCAGGGTCTGCGTAGGGCGCGCCCGCTATGACATCTGGAACCCCGTCGCCGCTTAGGTCGCTGATCCCTGCCACGGACCATCCGAGAGCGTCGCCCGGGGTCGGGCCGTCGAAGCGCCGGAGCAAAGCCCCGTTCCACCCTGAGAAGAGAAACGCACTGCCAGCATCCGTCCTCCCGCCCGGGTTTGCAAGGGGTGCTCCGACGAGGAGGTCCGCCCGGCCGTCGCCGTTCACGTCCCCCGCTGCGGCTACGGAAAAGCCAAAGTAGTCCCCCGCGGCCTGCCCATCGAACCGATGAAGGAGGACGCCGTTCGCGCCCGAGAAAACGAAGGCACTGCCGGCGGAAGATTTGCCAGCGGGATCTGCCCCGGGGGCGCCGACGACAGCATCGGGTACCCCATCACCATCGACGTCGCCAGCGCCCGCGACTGAGGCGCCGAACAGATCGCCTCCCGCCCGGCCGTCCAGCCGGAGCCCAATGGGAGGGTCAGCACGTCCGGGAACTACAAGCGCGCCCAGGAGAAGACACGCAGAGGCGAAGACTACCCACAATCCTTTCATCGCAGACCCCCTTGTCCCGTGGTGAGCGGCCCAACCTCTCGATGGATTCTCTCTTCTGCGCGTGCCTCTGCCCCCCTTCTCTACCCCGAATCTGTCAGTCGAGGCCTTGTGCGGATGGGAGTACGCGAGACAGCACGCGGCCAGCTCCGTTGTCCATCTTTCCCATACCGGCCCCGCGATTTCCACGCGCCACCAGCAAGGGCCGGCTACGGAGACGCGTTCCCGTATTCGCGGCAATCCTGTTCAAAAGACTACTGCCCCCGGCCACGTGCAGGGGTGCGCAAGGGACCTGCAGAACAATACAACAATGTGGGGATGGCGTCAAGGGAGGGCAACAGGGGAACTTCGCTCCCGGACCCAGCGTCGTCCTCCGAACCATCTCGCCAAAGGAGGGAACCCAAATGGCGTGGGATGTGTGGGTGAGTGATCAGTATTCCCATCGCTTCGCCGAAGCTGTCCTGCGTTCGGTGGGGGCGTACGACGAGGTGAAGCAAGCGTGGCTCGCGCGAGAGGTAGCGTATCATGGAGTGTGTAAGTAAGGTCAGAAGGAAAGCAGGTCTGAGTCTCCATTGAACCTGAGGGTGAACTAAAGAAAGGAGTTAGCACATGCCTGCGCGGCTGGTGTGCGAGCCAATGTTTTTCAACAACGCGCAACGAGTCATTCCCTGCCGGGTCGTTAGCGAGGTCAAAGACGTCGTGAAGTCGCTGCCGTCCATTCCAAGGGGAGGACCGCAGAAAGTGATCGTTGAGCGCTTCGTCGGACGGAGATGGATTTGCGCTCAGCCGGTGTTCAAGAACGACGCTTTTCCAGACAAATGGGATCTCTGGAAGGAAGTATTCCCCCTTGAGGTTCAGGGCTGGGCCACGTGGGCTGAGGCCTACTACTGGCTCCGCATGGAGGCAGCGTTTCGGGCTGGCGGAAAAGGCGGGGACGCGCGCTATCACCCCATCACTGGTGCGATGATTCTGTTCTACACCTATGGGTTCGGTCCTCGCACCTGCCCCGAAAAGTCCGTGCGCAAGTCCCTCGACGAATCTGAAGGGCGTTGGAAGAGCGTGCTCACCGTCCCGATCTGCGTTTTCATCGCGCAAGTGGAACGCGAAGGATAGCAGGCTCCACCAAACGGATGAGCGGTGCGTCGCAGAAATCAGGTGTCTGCTCTTTCGGCGAGCAGCCTGGCGGCGCCACATCCCGTTCTAACCAGTGTGTACACATGTCACGCCGGTGGGGCTGAGCACTGGCTTGGCACATACGGATTCGGAATGGCGGGGATGCCGACCTTGTGCAGCCAGGAAACCGGGATTAACTGCGAGTCCGAACGCCGCGCGGGCATGGAGCCTGCGGGTGCATTGCGTGGAGAAATCCGGAGAATCTGTCACGCCGCGTACTTGCCCCCGTAGGGGCGGTGGGAGCAAGGGGTCAGCTTCGCGAAGGGCTCGCTCATAATCTCCTCCAGGTCCAGGCTGAAGTGCTGGCAGAACTCGCCCAGGTGGTTCCTCAGTTCCTCGATGTCGCCAGCCGCGGCGTCGTGCACTCTTGCGTGGTCTGTGGCCACATGAGACCTATCGAAGCGCTTGCCCTGAGCGTTTACCCCGAGCGAAGTCGAGGGGAAGTCGAATGGGCCCCTCAGGTATATGGCGCCTCCATGCATTCCCGTGGCGCAGTAGTCGCCGACAATCGGCCGGGCGCGGCCGTCAATGCCAAGGATGACCAGTATGCCGCCTGCCATATACTCGCCGAGGAAATCGGCAGCCGTGCCTCCCGCAATTAGCACTGGCGTCTGCGATCGGTACGCCTTCATGTGGATGCCTACGCGGTAGCCGACATCGCCGAGAATGAAGATTTTGCCTCCCCGCATGCCGTAGCCCAACACATCGCCCGCGTGACCATGAACCACGATCTTGCCCTCGTTCATCGTATTTCCGATTGCGTCCTGGGCATTGCCGCGCACCAGGATGCGAGGCCCATTCATGAAAGCCCCCAGGTCGTTGCCTGGAACGCCCTCGATGCAGATGCGAACGCTGCTCTCGATGCCAGCGGCGATGTAGCGCTGGCCGTTGACATTGAGCAGCTCGATATCTGTCTCGCCCGCCGACAGGGCCTCTCGAATTCGCACATTGAGGTCGCGATGACGGAGGCCATCTGCGTCAATCGTCATCATCGCGGCTCTCCTTCCGAGTGGGGCTTCGCATCACGCTCCAACGCCGGCGGGTTTGACGCCGAGGATTTCCAGCGCGGTCTTGTCGAGGCCGAGGCCTCGCAGCCTCTCCTTGCTGCCGCGAAGGCTCTCGATTGCGTTCACGCCCATCGCCCCCAGGATTTCCTCCAGCTCGGCGCTCCAGGCCTTTATCAGGTTGGAAATCCTCATGGCGCCCACATACGGGTCAATTCGCCGGGTCAGCTCGGGGTCTTGCGTGCAAATCCCCCACGAACACCTGCCGGTGTAGCACTTCTGACAGAGGGTGCAGCCGAGCGCCATGAGAGCTGCGGTGCCAACGGCGACGGCATCGGCTCCAAGGGCTATCGCCTTGGCGATGTCGGCGCTCGAGCGAATTCCGCCTGCGGCAATAATCGAGGCCTGGTTTCTGATGCCTTCCTGGCGCAGGCGCTCGTCAACAGTCGCCACGGCTATCTCGATTGGTATGCCGAGGTGATCGCGTATTATCGTTGGGGCAGCGCCCGTTCCGCCCCGGAACCCATCGAGGTAAATCATGCCTGCGCCGGCTCGCACAATTCCGCTGGCTATGGCGGCGACATTGTGAACGGCAGCGATCTTGACAGACACCGGCTTCTCGTAGTTGGTGGCTTCCTTTATCGCATAGATGAGCTGCCGCAGGTCCTCGATGGAGTAGATGTCGTGCTGTGGGGCTGGCGAAAGCGCGTCGGTGCCAACCGGAATCATCCGCGTCTCCGACACGTCTAATGATACTTTCTCGCCGGGCAGATGTCCGCCGATGCCCGGCTTTGCCCCCTGGCCAATCTTTATCTCGACGGCGGCTCCCGCATTCAGATACTGGCTGTGGACGCCGAAGCGTCCTGACGCGCACTGCACGATGGCCCTGTGGGCATAGGGCTTGAGCTCTTCGTGCAGGCCGCCTTCGCCCGTGTTCCAGAGGATCCCGCAATCCGCAGCAGCCATTGCTATTGCTTTCTGCGCATTCAAGCTGATGGAGCCATAAGACATGGCCGCGAAGATTATGGGCGTGGAAATCTCCAGGTTGGGCTCTTGCAGCGTCTGGACTGATGGGCGCCCGTTCGGCCCGGTTGTCAGCTCGACCCGGTCGGGCCTTCTGCCCAGGAAGGTGCGCAGCTCCATCGGCTCGCGCAGCGGATCTATCGAAGGATTCGTCACCTGGCAAGCGTCGAGGAGCAGGTGATCGAATATTACGGGGTAGGGCAAATCGTTGCCCATGCCGGTGAGGAGCACTCCGCCGGTATCGGCCTGCTTCCACAGGTTCTTGCGGTGGGCCACAGTCCAGAGCGCGCTCGGCTTGTAGTGCTGCGGGTTGGCCTGGACGACGATGCAGCTCTCGGGGCACATGGCCTCGCAGCGATGGCAGCCGACGCACTTTCCGCGATCCGGCACGACCCTGTCCTGCCAGGAAAGGGCTTTCCAGCCGCACTGCGCGATGCAACGGCGGCATCGGCGGCACCGCTCCTGGTCGTTGGTCCAGATGAATTCGGGCGGAGCGTAAAGCGAAGGGACCTCGCCCGACGGCTCGCCGCGCGCGGCAAGCGGCAGCAGCTCGCCGGCAGTTGAGACCTGGCCTGTCTGTAAATCAAGTTCCGGCATATTGCGCCTCCCGGGCACGGAGGAACTCGGGGCAGCCGACGACGAAGTCTTCTCCAAGCTTGCCGATCACGGGCTCTCCGGCTCTCGGCGACCAGACAATATCGGGGCTCGGACACATGGCGCGAATGCCCGCCTCCTCGCTGGAGATATAAAGAAAATCGCCCTTGCGAGCAGCCACTAATGGTCGCAGCTTGATTCGGTCGTTCAGAGCCACCATGCCGTCTCTGCGGGCAAAAATAATGGCGAAGGGCCCGTTCACAAGGGCGCTTCCATAGACTTGGCGCAGGGTCTTGTAAAGGGCGCGGTCGGGTTCAGGCATGGCCTCTATCGTCCGCCAGAATGGCGCGGCCATGACCTTGCAGGCCACTTCGATCGGCAGCCGATGGCGCCGGATGAGCAGGTCCAGAAGATAGGCTATTACCTCCGTGTCGGTCAGCATCGTGCACTTGTAGCCGAACATCTCGAGGTAGCGCCTGTTGATTCCGTAAGAGGAAATCTCCCCGTTGTGAACGACCGCCCAGTCGAGCAGAGTGAATGGGTGCGCTCCAGCCCACCAGCCGGGAGTGTTTGTCGGGAAGCGTCCGTGCGCTATCCAGATGTATGCCTCGTATTCATCCAGGCGGTAGAAATCGGCAATATCCTCGGCGTATCCCACTGCCTTGAAGGCGCCCATGTTCTTGCCGCTTGAGAACACATACGAGTCCTGAATCTCCGCATTGATCGTCATGACCTGGCGCAGGACGAAGTCCTCTTCAGACGCCGCCTCGCTTTCGGCAGGGGCAGAGGCTCTGGGGGTTACGAAGTAGCGCCAGAGCATGGGGGCGTTCGATACGCCTGGGACAGGCCTCGTGGGAATCTTCTCGGCCTTTGCGACATCGAACTTCTCCGCAATCAGCTTCTCCGCTTCCGCCACGGCCCGATGAGAGTAATACATGATGTGGAGCGCGAAATGGTCGGCGAATTCGGGATAGATGCCGTAGGCTGCGAAGCCGCCTCCGAGGCCGTTGGAGCGATCGTGCAGCAGCGCGATGGACTCCCGGATTGCATGTCCGCGCACTCTTTCCCCTTTCAGGCTCATCATGCCGCTGAGGCCGCAGCCGGAGATATTTCGAGTTCCCCTGTCGGGTGTCGGCATCCGAATCATTTCTCATTCACCTCTTTCTGCTCGTTCAGTAGTAGAGCAAGCTCTTCCTTGCCCGGTGGAGCGATGTCGGGAAGGCCCAGTCTCTTTCGCTGCGCAGCCGACGGCTGCGCGAGCATGGCGTTTTCGCGAAAGGCCGACATTCCCTGGAGAATCGGAGCCGGCGCCAGGCCTTTCTGAGCGGCCAGGCTCTTCGCAGCCCGGAAAATGTCGAGCATGCTGTATCTCTGGAAACACTGCTCGTCGCAAGCGCAGCACTCGACGCACCGCCAGAAAGAGCCATCGCGCAAAACGGCTTCGATCTCCCCGGCCGCAATCCGCCGAACTATCGAATTGGGCTGGAACGATGGGTCGGTCTGGAAGACGGGGCAGTCTGATTCGCACGCCCCGCATTCGGCGCACGCTTGAAGCAGGCTCAGATCCCAGCGCTCGGCAAGCTGCGCCCTTGCGGCCTGGACCGACTGCCATTTCTTCAGGAACGGCTCGACGCTCACGCGGTGCGAGGAGAGGCCAAGTTCATCAGGTTCGAGGCCCATGACCAGCCCGAGCAGCTCGGTGTAATAGAAGATGGGCACATTGAGCTCTTCTCCTCGGCGCTGGAGAAGGAGCTGCGCGCCGTCATACTGCATCATGCAGGAGGGGCACGCGAGGCATATGCAGTCGGGCTGCTGCTCGGCGACATCGCGCAGCTTCAGCCGCGCCATCGCCTGCGATGTCTGCTCGTCGCCCGCTCTGAGCAGCAGGCCGCCGCAGCAGAGCTGCTTGGTGCTATACGCGATGCTTGTCGCGCCCAAGGCCTGGACGAGTTCATCGAATTTCCGGGGCGCCGCAGGGTTATCGAACAGAAGCTCTCCGCTTGGCCTGAGAAGATGGCAGCCGTAATGCACGGCAACGCGCAGCCCGTTCATGGGGCGCAGCAGTCTCTGGCGTATGCCAGATATGCCGAAGCGGCGATAGATGAAATCGAGTATGTGCAGGGCCGTTGCTTGGCCACGATACCGGCGGCCAATGCGGGCCAGGTCGCGGTTGACCTGTTGGGCCACATGGGGGCGTGATCGGAGTTCCGCCCCGGCGCCCCTCAAAGTTGCGAAACATCCGGGGCAAGGGGTGATGAAGTGGAGTCCGCGCTCCTCGGCGACGGACAGGTTGCGAGCGGCTGCGAGGAGCCAAGCGCGGTGGCTCATGTTTCTGACCATCGTCTTCTCGGGGCAGCAAGTGAGGCCAGGTAAATCAACGCAGTCAACGCCGAGCCGCTGCATCACAGCCCGGGTTGACTTTTCGATGTGGGGCAGCCGAGCCTGAATGTAGCAGCCCCAGAAGCAGGCGTATTCGGACATAGTCCTTAGAGCCTCACGCGGCCGGCAAGCGGTAGCCGGTAGCCCACAACCTACAGTAAGTCTCTATACGCCTTTTTCCACAATCTGTCAAGAGATTTTTTTCGGGCTTTCCGCCAGCCAAACAGCCGAAAAGCGGCGAGCAGTGGAGGGACTGCGCCGTCCGGTTGAGTAGGAAAGCACTTCCGGCAAGGCGGGGACGAGGGCCTACGCGGGGAACTCGAGGGGACTTTCGGGCGGCGGAACAGGCCCGCGCGTGCCAGGTCGGGGCGGCGAATGATGATGGCCGAACGGCGAGCTTCGGCGCAAAATGCCGGGTCGGCGCTTGCCGCAGGCCGATCCCAGGCCGCGCCGGTGGCGCCGGAAGCGCTACCGGCTCAGCTTTCTCTTCAGATAGGCCATCACGGGCCGCTGGGCCGCGTCGAGGGTGACAGAGCGGGCGTTGCCGCTCTGCTCGATTTCGGATACCTGGCCGTGCCATTCCCTGACCGTGTCGGTTACGCCCACCAGCTCCCACCCGAGCTGGCCCAATTCGTTGAGAGTTCCCTGCTTCTCAACGAGCGTGGCCTCTCTCAAGATTGTGACGAGGTATTCCCATTTAGCCACTTGCTTCCCCTCCCCAATAATGCCAGGGTAGAGCAGGTTTGAAACCTGCCCCTACCGGCTGTCTGAATTTACCCACAGCAATTCTATCACGGCCGGCCTTCGTATGCAGAGGCTGAGAGCACGGCGACAGCCCTGGTGATCGTTGACAAGTGGTGCTGACGTAGGGCGGATCTTTCGAGACAAGGAACTGAGCTGCCGCTCACAAGGAAGCGAAGGAATGTGCGTCGAAGGCCGCTGGGATGCTGGAATCACCGTTGGAGGCAAACCCATGCGGCCGAACCTGAAGGGCAATCTCATAGCCGGGGTTGACATCGGGGGGACATTCATAAAGGCTGGCGTTGTAACGCGCGATGGGAAAATGCTCGCGGAGGCGCGCCGACCTGCCCGGGCCATGGAAGGCCCCGCCGTAACTCTCTCGATGGTCGTCGAGGCCATCGAGGAAGCCCTCAAAAAGGCCGGGGCATCGAGCAAGGAACTTTGCGGAATCGGCATGGGGGTGCCGGGCAGGCATCGGTCTCGCGATGGCGTGTGTCTCTTCTCGCCCAACTTCGCCGGCTGGGAGAATGTGCAGGTCGCGGCGCCGGTGCAGGATGCTTTCGGCGCGGCCACCTTCATGCTCAATGATGTGAAAACTGCGACCCTTGGCGAGCATCGCTTCGGCGCTGGCAAGGGATACGACCATGTCGTGATGATAACGCTCGGAACGGGTATCGGCTGCGGGGTGATAAGCGACGGCGAGCTTCGGCTGGGCTCCGGTGAGGGTTTCAGTGAGGCGGGGCACATGATAATACAGACGGACGGGCCGCTGTGCGGGTGTGGAAGCAGGGGCTGCTGGGAGGCTCTGGCGGGGCGCGATGGGATTGTCGCTCAGGCTCTGCGCATAGCGGAGAGGCACAAGGACAGCAAGCTTTCTGCTCTGGCCCAGGTGGGCGAACCAACACCTGCGGATATTTTCAAGGCTGCGCAGGAGGGCGACGAAGCTGCTCTTGAGGTGGCGAGGCAGACTGCGTTTTATGTGGGCATCGGGTGCAGCAACCTCATCCAGGTCTATAATCCGCAGGTCCTCATAATCGGGGGCGGCATAGCCCAAGCGGGCCCACTTCTGCTGGACAGGGCGAGAGAAGTTGTGAGGGAAAGGGCGAGGATGGTGCCTGCGGATACTTGCCAGATCGTGCCGGCCGGGTTGGGCGACGACGCCGGCATCATAGGCGGGGCGGTTCTGGTTTTGCGCGAGGAAGAGTAGGGGCGCACGGCCGTGCGCCCTTACAAGCCCAGGCCAGGAGAGGCCGAAAGGCAAGACAGTGAAGATACTATTGACTGGAGGCGCTGGCTTTATCGGCTCGCATGTGGCCGACGCCTATGTCGAGGCCGGCCACGAGGTCATAATCGTTGACAACCTCAGCACGGGCAAGCGAGAGAATGTAAACCCGAAGGCGCTCTTCTTCGAGATGGATATCCGCAGCCTGGATCTCGAAGAGCTTCTCCGCCAGCACAGGCCGCAGGTCGTAAACCACCACGCCGCCCAGATGGATGTGCGGAAATCGCTCGCTGATCCCTTCTTCGACCTCGATGTCAACATCAGGGGCACGCTTCATCTCCTGGAGCTTTCGAGGAAATTGAATGTAACGAAATTCATCTTCGCGTCAACCGGCGGCGCGCTTTATGGCGACGCGGAGAGGCTGCCCATTGATGAGAGTCATCCGATAAGGCCCATTTCCGCCTATGGCGTGAGCAAGCACGCAGCAGAGCTCTACTGCCTTCTAGACCGAGCGATCTGGGGGGTGCCGACACGAATTCTGCGTTACGCGAATGTTTATGGCCCGCGCCAGGACCCCTTTGGCGAGGCTGGCGTCGTGGCGATATTCACGATGGCGATGCTGAGAGGCCGCACTCCGACGATTTACGGCGACGGTTCAATCGTGCGCGACTTCGTTTATGTGCAGGATGTCGTGAAGGCGAATCTTCTCGCGGTGGAGCGCGATATCGCGGAGCCGGTGAACATCGGGACCGGCATAGGCACAAGCGTGGGACAGCTATACGACCTTCTCAGCAAGATTGTTGGCTTTCCCAATCCTGCCCGATACGGCCCGGCGCGCGTGGGAGATGTCAAGGTCAACATCCTCTCCTCGCGCAGAGCCGAGCAGGCCCTCGGCTGGTCGGCTTCGACTGACCTCGAAACCGGGCTGCGGATGACCGTTGAATTTTTCAGGTCGGCCATGTAGCAGTGACAGGCGGCGTGACGGGCGACACGATGGCGGAAACTCCATGGCTCGCTTTTCCAGGATACTTGTTCAGCCGGGCTGTGTAGGGCGCCGGGATTCACCGGGGGCCAGGGCGGGCCTCGGCAGGCCCGCCCCGCAAAGCGGCATGCAATAACCATTCCGCAAAACAGCAATAGGAACTTCCCGATGAGCCAACAATCGCCGCTTCCTTCAGTCCGGACTCTGTCGCGCGGCAAGCTCGTTTACCTGAGCATTTACTGGCTGGGCTTGTCGGTGCTGTGGGGAGCGATGCTGGGCGTCTTTCTTCCCAGCCGGGTGCAGGCTCTTGTGCCTGCTCAGGCGCGGGGCAGATGGCTCGCGCTCATTCTTGCAAGCGGCGCGATTGTTTCCGCTTTCACGCAGGTCATCATTGGGGCCCTGAGCGATCGAAGCCGCTGGCGCATGGGAAGGCGCCGCCCCTATCTTCTCCTCGGGACAGTTCTGGGAACCGCTTGCCTTTTCCCACTCGCCCTTTCCGAGAGCATGCGGGCTTTGCTTACGAGTTTCCTCCTGCTCCAGTTTTGCATAAACATTGCCGGTGGGCCCTATCAGGCTCTTATTCCAGACCGCGTGGAAGATCGGCAGCGAGGCGAGGCCAGCGGCTACATGGGCCTTTTCGAGCATGTGGGCCAGGCAGGAGGGCCCGTGCTGGCTGGCCTTTTCATGTCGCAGAGATGGCTCGATACCCGCGGCCTCCAGCCGCTGGGGGGAAGGCTGTGGGTGGCTGGCATCATTTCCGTCCTGCTGATGGGCCTGATGGCGCTGACGGTTGCCAAGGTGCGCGAGCAGGCATTTGTGAACTCGCGCCGCGAAGACTTGGGCCCCACGATTCTGCGCGCTTTCCGTTTCGATTGGCTTGTGCGCCGCGATTTCGCTCTTCTCGTGGCTGCGCGCTTCGTTCTGATGGTGGGCTTCTACCTTGCGGTCAGCTTCATGCTCTACTATGTGGGCGACACGCTGGGCATTGCAAAAAGAGAGCTGGAGTGGAAGACAGGCTTGCTTATGCTGCTGCTGACGGTCGGAGGAATGGCCGGAGCAGTGCCGGCCGGGATTCTTTCAGACAGGTTCGGGCGCAGGAGGGTGCTCTACTTCAGCTCGGCCGCAACTGTGGTGGGGGCAGTGATTTTCATCTCCACAAGCTCATATCGGGTAGCGATGTGGGACGGGTTGCTTCTGGGGACAGGGTTCGGAGGATTCATAGTGGTTGTGTGGGCGATGGTGTGCAGCGCTCTTCCGGAGCATGAGGCGGCGCGCTACATGGGCATATGGAACCTGGCGGTGACGCTTCCGCAGGTGGTCGCGCCAGGAATAGGCGGCCCGCTTGGCGACTACCTCAATTCGGCCCTTGGACAAGGCGCAGGGTGGAGAGCCGTGTTCATCCTCGTCCTGGTCTTTCTGTTGGCGGGCTTATTCATCATAACCAGGATTCCGGAAAAGCGTCAGCCCGACGATTCATCCTTCGGGTGAAAAGGCGCCTGGAGGATTTTTCCCGCCGGAAGGCAGGCGGGCCGCGCAGCAAGGAGGCAGACCAGCGGGGCACGGAGAGATTCGTCGGCCTCGGAAAGTCGGGCGTGGCGGGCCCAGATACCACTACGCCGGCTGTGGCTGTGGGCTTGCAGCGGCGCCGGGAGCGGGACAAGTCCGAGCAGGCTTCTCCTCGAGTCTGGTGGCTTTGGGGTCTGGCGCTCCTTCGCCAACCAACATGACCCGGAACTCCTCGCGCTCCAGCGTCTCCTTCTCGAGCAGAACTCGCACGATATGGTCAATCTGCTCCCTGTGCTGCGTGAGCATCTCCCGGGCCTGCGACTGACAGTTCTCTATGATCTCCCGCACCTCTTTGTCAATCTCGCTCGCGAGAGCATCTCCGTAGTTGCGATCCTCCAAGATGTCGCGGCCCAGGAAGGGAGGCGAGTGTTTTCGAGTCAGTGTCACGGGGCCCAGCTTCTCCGACATCCCGAACTCGGTAATCATGCGCCTCGCGAGGTCCGTGGCTCTGTCCAGGTCGTTAGCCGCCCCGGTCGTCGCCTCGCCGAATACTAACTCCTCCGCTACCCTGCCTCCCATAAGCATTGCTATCTCGTCGAGAAGCTCCGACCTGGAAGCCAGGTAGCGGTCCTCCGAAGGCAATTGCATTGTATAGCCGAGGCCCATGCCGCGCTGGGTAATGGAGGTCTTGTGGAGTGGATCAGTGTGAGGCAGAAGCTCAGCCAGCACCGCGTGACCCACCTCGTGGTACGCCACCACCTGCTTCTCATGCTCTGACATGAGACGGCTCTTTCGCTCGGGGCCAGCCACAACGCGGTCAATTGCGTCCTCGAAATCTTCAAACATAATCTTCTCGTGGTTCTGGCGGGCGGCCAGCAGCGCTGCCTCGTTCACCATGTTGGCCAGGTCGGCCCCGGTGAAGCCCGGCGTTCTGCGGGCCAAGGTGGAAAGATCAACCTCGGGAGCCAGCGGTTTCCCCTTCACATGCACCTCGAGTATGGCCTCTCTGCCGTTTCTGTCGGGGGCGTCAACGACTATCCTGCGGTCGAACCTGCCCGGGCGCAGAAGAGCTGGATCCAGGACATCGGGCCTGTTTGTGGCGGCTATGAGAATCACTCCGGAATTTGCGTCGAAGCCGTCCATCTCGACGAGAAGCTGGTTCAGCGTCTGCTCCCTCTCGTCGTGGCCGCCTCCCACGCCTGCGAAGCGCTGCCGCCCCACGGCATCTATCTCATCTATGAAAACGATGGAGGGCCGGCTGGCTTTCGCCTGCTCAAACAGGTCCCGCACCCGGCTGGCGCCGACGCCTACAAACATTTCCACAAAGTCCGAGCCGCTTATGTGGAAGAAGGGCACACCCGCCTCGCCTGCCACCGCTCTTCCCAGCAGCGTCTTGCCGCATCCGGGCGGTCCCAGCAGCAGGACCCCTTTTGGAATCCGCGCCCCAAGCGCCTGGTAGCGGCGCGCGTTCTTCAGGAAGTCCACCACCTCCACTAGCTCCTGCTTGGCCTCCTCCACCCCAGCCACATCCGAGAATGTGACTTTCGCTATCCCTTCGGCGAAGCGCCTTGCCCGGCTGCGGCCGAAGGCCAGAGCCTGACCGCTTCCGGCCTGAAGCTGCCGCATCATGAAAATGTAGAAGCCGAAGAACAGGACGGCTGTCAGCGCAAGCGTTAGAAGGGTGCCGGCGAGGTAGTCGGGCATGCCTGCGCGGGCATACGAGAACTGGATATTGTCTCCCGCGGCTATCCTCTCGTTTATGAGCTTGACGTAAGGCTCACGCTCCGTCGCTGTAGGAACCACCACCCAGTAGCGCTCGCCGCTCCGCAGCGATCCGCCGAAGCCGTCCTTGCCCACCTCAACCTTATCCACCTGGTGAGCCAAAACGAGCTTCTGGAATTCCCCGGCCGCAATTTTGGCCTGAGGCTGGCGCTCCCACCCCATCTTCTGCACAGCGATAACCACCACGGCTATCACCGTGCCCCAGAATATCCAGCGCATGGCCCGGCTCAACTGCATGCTCCACCTTTCAGCAAAGTGTTATTTACCCCGCCCAAGTAATATTTCCGCTTTCGCGGCTATTATAACACAGCCCAATCGGGCCAACAATGAAACAACGCAGCGGTTCTTGGCTGGGCCTGGCATACGATCTATAATCACAGGTGACACTATTGAAGGAGGGTCATGCAGTGAAACGAGACCATTGGTCATAGCTCCCGTGGGGGAGGACGCCGACGCCGGTGCGCGGGGAACCACGCCAATCGGTGACCAGTGCCTGCCGCACGAGTTCGCGCTGGGCAGTGACCGGGACAAGTCAGCAAACCCGGTCGAGGTTCGGAATCCCGGTTGAAACACCGGGAGGAAGCCGGAACCGAAAGTAATCGCTGGCACGAAATGCCGGCGGTGAACGGGCCTCTGTCCCTGCCAGCCCGGGACCCTTCGGGGGAGAACAAACCGCACCCCACCCCTCGATACGACGACACTCGTACCGAGAGGGTGGGCTATGACCCAAAGAAGGAACTTCGTTGGCCAGACCAACGAGGGGTTTGTCTGCGAGCATTGTAGGGCGCAGGTATTCCCGCTGATCCGCGGCGGATTTCGCAACCACTGCCCAAGATGTCTGTGGAGCAAGCATGTTGACCGCATTCCGGGCGATCGTGAAGTTGCATGCAACGGCCTCATGGAGCCAGTGCGCATTGAGGCGGACGCGAAACGCGCGTGGATGATCGTGCACAGATGCGGCAAGTGCGGGTTCACCCGGCGCAACAAAGCTGCCCTGGCCGATCCGCGGCAGCCTGATGATTTCGAAATGATTCTCGAAGTGGCGCGGCGGAACAGTCCGGGGCCGGCGTCCGCTTGAGGCTGCGCCGGCTGCCCACTATGGCTGCGGCCATCGCGAGCGGTCAACCCTGCGTCAACCGGGCGGCCCGCATGGCAAGCAACATCACAAAGTCTCGGCCTCGCGGCGATAGGCATCGCCTTGTTGGAGAACGGCCTCGGCAGTAGGAGGCGAGACTTGGGGTCGCGTCCAGGCCTCGAAGTTGTGGTTGACCACGTTTGCGAGCAGGGGCAAGCTGTCGGCCACCCGGTGGTGGAACATCCGCACGCTCAGGCGCGCCCGGCGGGGTCAGGGGAACATCCTGCGCGACCCCCGGGAAGCTGATGCCGTCGTTGGCCCCGCTCTGCACCCTCCGGAAGCGGCAGTTCTGCAAGGTCTCGGAAGCGGTGGAGGTGTTCTTCCACCAGATCCACGGGGGAGTCGTTTGCGCGCCGTCGAGGACGCTTCCCTCGTCATAGGAGCTGGCGGCGGGGTTACGCCGTCGCTCTGAGATTTCGTGGCTTGCTTGGCCGTGTCTGCCCCTCGCTACAGAACGCTGCCCTCGAAGACTTGACAAGCCCGCGCAAATTGATTAATATGCATTAACGAGCATGAACGTGGAGGATACGCCGATGGCGAACCGAGTGCTGCGCATGCCAATGACGAAGGCCCGCACCCAACTGGGGTCGCTCGTTCGCAGCGTCCATGTCGATGGCGACGTGGTGGTGCTTGAGAAGGACGGCATCCCTGTGGCTGGATTGGTCGATATTGATGCCGTGGAAGACTACTTGGAGACCAGAGATCCAGCACTGCGTAGGCGCCTTCGAGCCAGCATGAAAGCCTATCGCTCTGGTCGCGGGCGCCCTGTGCGGGAGTTTCTTGACGAGCTGAAGGCAGGCAAGTCCAGGTAGAGCGATGCCGCGCCGCTATCGAGTCGTCGCGGCGTCGGCTTTCGAGCGGGAGGTGACGCCTACGCAAGCGTCTTCCGCGCGTGTACGAGAGCCTGCTGCGGGCAATCGAACTCCTCGAGACTGACCCTTTCAACCTGGAAGGCCCCGCGAACATTCGCAAGCTGGTGGACGTCCCCGCTGGAGAAGGGCAGTTTCGCCTGCGTCTCGGCGGCTATCGCCTCCGTTATGACGTTGTTGGTGATGAGGTCATCCTGCACTCGATGCGGCCGCGCCGCGAGAGCTATCGCTGAGACTCTTTGAGGCTGTTGCATCACGTCACCACCCGCACCACATCAAGCAGCATCTCTACCCGGTAGGCGTCGTGGCCGCGGATGCGCTCGGGGTTGAGCCCGCGGAAGAACACCCGATACTCGTGTCCCTTGTGGTCCACCCACTTCCAGACCTTGCCCACCTGCGCGAACTTGGCTTTGAACGCGTCCAGCGTGGCCTGCGTCATCCAGTCCGTCCGCAGCCGAATCTGTCGGTCAACATCCCTTGCGCCGAAGTCCTGCCACACCCGACTGCCGCCAAAAGTGGCGTGCCAGGAGGCCCGCCGCTCCGCAGGCCCGTCGTCGTAGAAGGCCGGGTCCTCGTCCAGGTAGGCCTTCTCGGTGTCGTCGGGCTTGCTCATGTAACACGCGGCCACTGATCAATCCCTCGCATAGGTCTGCTCTCGTTCCAGCATGTCGGCCAGTTGATCGGCGATGCGGTTGATGTCTGCGCCGGCAGTGGCCCCCCGGCCGCCGATGTAGAAGTTGTGGGTGCGCGCTCCGCCTGGGGCGGACGCCGGCCCCGGCAGCGCGCCCCAGAGGCAGACACGCTTCCGGCCCAGGGAGTTCAGCATGTAGTCCGAAGGTGGAAGGCCGATGCGGCTGCAAACCATGGCCGCCACCACCGGGAACGGGGCAACTTGACGGCCGCTATCTACCTCGCGGCGCTGGTGCTCGCAGCGCGCGCGCTCTCTACAACTTCCACGATATCGGCTACTCCGAAAGGTTTTGGAAGGCACATCGAAGCCCCCATTGCAAGGGATTGCTCAACCTTTGTCGAGGAGGCAAAGCCAGTTATGATTACATAGGTGGCTTCAGGGGCCAGCGAGCGGAGCCTGTGAAGCGTCTCCACCCCGTCCATGCCAGGCATCTTCATGTCGAGCAGGACAATATCGAAGCTCTCCCGTTGCGCAGCCTCAATAGCCTCTTGCCCTGCGAGGCAGCATTTCACGCGGTGCCCCCGAGCGCTCAGCGCCTCGTGTATGAGGGAGCATATCTCTGGTTCGTCATCAACCACCAGAACGCTGGCTGACGCCATCGCTGACCTCCTCCATATTTATTCTTCACGGGCAGCGGGGAGGTCTATCGTAACGACAGTTCCCTCCCCGACCACCGAGTGGATGTTGATCTGGCCCCCATGGGCCTTCATGATTCCGTGACTCACCGCGAGGCCAAGGCCAGTTCCCTCTCCCTCGGCCTTCGTGGTGAAAAACGGCTCGAAGATCCTGGGAATCACATCCTCGGGTATGCCGCAGCCGGTGTCGGCGAAGGACACATGCACCCGTTTCACCTCCGACCAAGTGCGGACATGCAGCTTACCTCCCTGAGGCATGGCCTGTAAGGCGTTGACGGCCACATTCATGAATACCTGCTCAAGCCGCCCTGCGTTTGCCAGCACCGTCGGAAGCTCAGGGTTAAGCTCTGTGGCTATTTCCACATTTTCTGCTTTCATGATGTGGCTGGTCAGCTCCAGGGTCTGCTCGACGACGTGATTCAGGTTCACCAGCGTCATCTCGCGGCTTCCGTGCTCGCGCGAGAAGTCCAGCAGGCCTCGCACTATCTTGGCGATGCGGTCGGACTCCGTCAGAACCAGCTCGAGAGACTTGCGAATCGGCGCATCTGCTGGAGTTGAGGCCAACAGCAGTTCAGACCGACCGCGTATCACCGTGAGGGGGTTGTTTATCTCGTGAGCCACGCCTCCAGCCAGCAGCCCAAGCGACGCCATCTTCTCCGAGTGAATGAGCTGCGCCTGTGCTTGCTCCAGCCTTGTCAGCATCTCCTGCGAACGCTCGAGTTCCTCCTGGCCGCGGCGGTATAGCTGCGCCTTTTCTATCGCTGAGGCGGCCTGCGAAGCAAAGACAGAAAGTGCGCGGACATCCTGCTCGGTGAACTCCTCCCGCCCCGGCTTCCGGTTCACATTCAGAGCTCCAACGGGCCGTTCCCTTAGCATTAGGGGAACCGAGACGGCCGAGCCTATCTCGTGCTCCCGCTTCAGCAGATGCATGAGCCTGGGGTCCGGACTGCTGCTTCGCAGAAGCACTGGCTCGCCGCGCTGAGCCACATAGCCCGCAATGCCAGAGCCCATCGCAACCCTCGTCTTGCGCACCACCTCGGGCGAAAGGCCCCGGCCGGCAACTATCTGAAGCTCCTCCTGCTCGGGCTCAAGAAGCATGAGCGAGACAGTGTCCGCCTCCATTACCTCAAGCGCCGTGTGGGCTATAAGGTCCATGAGCTGATCGAGGTCCGAGTTAGTGATCAGGGCGTGGCTGAGTTCCGTCCAGCAGGCGATCTGGAGCGCCATTCTCTGGAGGGTAGAATTGCTGAGCTGAAGCTCGCTCCAGGCCTGTCTGCTCGCTTTTCGCAGCTTCACGGTCTGCTCCTGCAGGTAGGTGCAAACCAGCAGAATCATCGCCAGCAGAGCCGCGCTCGTCAGGTGGCTGCCCAGCACCCTGTTGACTGGAAGAAAGAGTGTCAGCAGAGGAACCTCTTCTGACGCCTGGATAACATAGAGCGCTGAGGCCAACAGCATAAGCAGAAAGAAGGCGAGCAGCCACAACTGCTCCGACCTTCGTTCTGCTGCGTTAAGCAAGCTGTTCGAGGTCATCAACCACTGCCTGATATGGGGCAGGCCCGAAGCTCTCTCGCGCTTACAGTCGCCCCAAAAGACTCTTCTCTTGCGGACTTTCCACAGTGCCGCAGCCGGATGAGCCAGGCGAAATGGACGATTTCCAGCGATCCTGCCATAGAGATCGAACAAAGGGGCCGCAGAGCCTCGCGGGTGGGTCCGGCAAAGCCCCTCAGGCCTCCCAATCGGGGGTGACGCGCCGGATAGGACGAACCCAAGCACCGAGCACGCTGCAAGCTCCGGCAGCGCAAGAGATTCCTGCCCTTGCCGCTTCCGTGCGGCGCGGTTCGCTCTTCCCCCCGCCCACCACAGCCAGGCTGCGCACAGCACGAGGCAACGAAGCAGGAGTGGGAATGGCGGGGATGGTAAAGTCGCTTCTGGGATAGGGCAGCGGCCGCTCAATATGCCGGCTGACGGCGCTGTCCAGGCGGTTTTGGCTCTGTCCGTGCGCAGGGCCATGGGGACTTTGGGGTTCCTAAGCCTTATGAGCGTCGAAATTCAAAATTCTCTTATAGCGATTCGCTGGGCCAGATCATCGTGCCAGCTTGCCGACCGCGTCTCGGGACGCCTCTGGGCCGACCTTCCTTATTCCTATTCAATCTGCCTCGAGGCGAGACCCAAGCCCACGCGGCTGGAGCCCCACGACTTCAGGGCGCATATTCGCAGCTCACAGGCGGGGCCTGCTCTGGTTGTCCGCGCCGATTACCAGCCAGCGATCTCTGTCACACACACCCTGCAAATAGTTCCTCGCCGAGCCCAGGTGCGAGAGGTCATAACGCTTCGGAACGGCAGCGACCGCCCGCTGCAAATTCACGACCTGGCAATTGGGTTCAGGAAGCGCATCCAGGCCTCTTCGCGGCGGCTGAGATTGGCGGCAGTTCCCTATCGCCGCAATGTTGATGGCAGGCTGCACGACTACTCGATGGGGGATCTTCTGGCGGGCCGCTTCTCGAATTCAAATGTGGGCCACGATCTCGCAGTCGCCCGCGAGAACCTGTGCGACGGAGGCCGCCTGCGGTCCGAAGGCTGGATACTGACAGATGGTGGGCGCAGCTTGCTCATCGAGAAGTATAACCAGGAGATGATCGAATACAGCGTTGCCGCAGTTGAACTTCCGACTGGCGCAGCGGATGGCCCGCCAGGGCTTCGCTACGGCGGGGCAGGCCTGTGCCTATACCGCGAGCCCCGCCCAGCCACTCTCATTGCGCCGGGCAAGTCCGTTCGGTTTGGCGAGACGATCTACACGGTCGTGCCCGGCGGCTGGTATGAGGCTTACCTCGAGTTCCGCCGCCATATGGACAAGCGCGGCCATGGACTGCCGCGCGACTATGCCCCACCCATTAACTGGAACGAGCTTTATGACATCGGCTGGTATCACTCCGATCGAGAGAAGCTCTTCGAGCACTACACCCTTCCAGCCCTGCATCGGGAGGCAGGCAAGGCGCGGGATATTGGCTGCACGCTTCTGTATCTCGATCCTGGATGGGAAATCTGCGAGGGCGCGACGCTCTGGGATAGGGAGCGGCTGGGGCAGGTGGGCGACCTTGTGAAGACGCTGAAGCAAGAGTATGGCCTGGACCTGGGCTACAGGACGATAGGCCGGGTTTATCGAGACGAGTTCACCAACTCCTGGTATAAATCCAGGTCTTCCAGGCAGCGGCGGTATGTGAGGCCGGTCGTGGGCGAAACCCGCATAAACTTCTGGGAGGTGTGCGCAGAGAATCGAGCCTGGCTGAAAGAGAAGCTGCGCCGCATACTGGCCATCACATCCCAGGGCGTGAAGTTCATGATGTTCGACGAGTTCGACTGGCGAGGGCCATGTTTCGATGCCGAGCACGGCCACGAGACGCCTTCGACGCCCGAGGGTCACGCGCGCGCCATTTACTGGCTCATTCAGCAGGCGCGCCGCCGATGCCCGGAGCTTCTGGTTGAGGCCCACGATCCGATCTGGCCCTGGGCGTGCCGCTACCTGCCAACCTACTGGCAGCAGGGCTTCGGCGGCAATCGCTACCAGGAGAACTGGGGATTCGAGTTCATGTGGAACCCGATTGAGGACCTGAAATCGGGCAAGGCCCTCGCCCTCTACTACTACAATCTCGCCTACAGCATACCGCTGTATCTTCACATCACAATGGAGGGCGACAACGACGCCTGCTTGTTTTTCTGGTGGGCAGCTTCGACGGTGCGGCACCTGGGAATAGGCGGAAAGAAAGGGCTTCGAAGCGAAGTCGAAAACGAGGCGCGCTTCGGAGCGTATAAGAACGCGATGAGGCGCTACCTGGCTCTGCGCCCCTATTTTGCGCGCGGCCATTTCTACGGAACCGATGAGCTGACGCACCTGCACGCGCTGCCTGAGCGGCAGGGAGTTGTCGTTGCGGCTTTCAACCTGGGAAGCAGAACCCAGCGGCGCACCGTGCGTTTCCGCCTCGAAGATGTAGGGCTGCGGCCCAAAACTCGTTTGCAGGCGGATGCTGGCGAGCTTCGCCAAACGGGATCGGAAATCAGGCTGAAGGTCAGGATACCGCCGATGAGTCCGTTTGTTGCGGCCCTGGAGCCGCTGGAAGGCTGACCAGCGCCGCTGCGTCCGGCGCAAGGCCGGGCGCAAGGGGGGTGCCCTCCTTTGAGGCGGCCTTATTGATTTTCGCATAAGTCGGTGACATGCAGACCCGTCATTCGCAGGCCATAGGTCGACGAAGGCATCCTGGGAAGGAGGTCCCAAGCGTCTGTGGCCATGCGTCAGTGATTGCCTTTTTCCCCGCCCTCGATGGGCGGGGCCAGGGGAGGGTGAGTAGGGCAGGCCTGCCCGGCCAGGGTTCCAAACCTGCCCCACCCTTTCACCCCCACCTGATTCCCTGGCCGTGGCCCGGCTCGGGCAGGCCTCCCCCGTCGAGGGGGAGGAACGTGGCTCGCTGCGGAACGGCCAGCGGCAACCCGACTCACAGTGATGGCGTGACTGTAACCTGCGTAACTCAATAGGCGCGTTGTCTGGGATTGCTTCGCTGCGCTGGCAATAACTGCGGTACACGTAATTTGCGAGAATCAATAGGGCCGAGACAAAGATGACGAGGAGAGATTTTCTTCGCCGGACGACCGCAGGAGCTTTTGCGCTCGGAACAGGATTTCTCAGGGAGCGCCCGACCGGGGCGGCTCTTGCAGCAGACCAGACCACAACTCATCAGGAGGAAACAATGGCTGAAGCAACCACGATTCACATCGAGCGCTACTTCGCATGCATGGATTATCTCAAGGCGCGATTCGACCGCCTGTCCAGGCAGATGGGCTTCCGCGCGAAGAATTGCGAGGAGGCAGCGGCGTGGCAGCATGAGCTGCGAGCGCAAGTGAGCGACCTGCTGGGGCTCGACACGATGCTGCCATGTTCTCTGGACGCGCGCACGACGGAACGAGCGCAGTGCGACGGTTATGTGCGCGAGCGCGTTGAGATACAGACCGAGCCTGGCGTTATCATGCCCACCTATGTTCTTCTGCCTTCAGGTCTGCGGAGCGGCGAGCGGCGGCCTGTCGTGCTTGCTCCTCATGGGCATGGAAGCGCCGGGAAGTTCGCCACTGTCGGCCGGCGCGATATACCGGCTCTTCGCCAGACAATAGAGCAGCACAACTACGACTACGGCGTGCAGCTCGTGAGGGCAGGCTTCGTAGTTTTGTGCGCGGATGCGCGCGGCTTCGGCGAGCGGCGCGAGACGACGGTCCAGGGCGACGACGAGGGACACTTTGCGAGCAGTTCATGCGCGCAGATAGCCCGGATGGCGCTGCCTCTCGGCCAGACGGTGGCGGGTATGTGGACATGGGACTTGATGCGCCTGATTGACTACGCCGGCCAGAGGCCCGAGTGCGACGCCTCGCGGCTTGGATGCGCGGGGCTCTCGGGAGGGGGCCTTCAGACTCTCTACCTTTCCGCTCTCGATGAGCGGGTGCGGTGCGCGGTGACAAGCGGCTATTTCTACGGCGTCAAGGAATCTCTGCTCGTGCTCTCGGGAAACTGCGCCTGCAACTATGTCCCGAACCTGTGGAAGCTGGCAGACATGGGCGACCTTGGCGCGCTCATCGCGCCCCGTCCGCTGTGCATCGAAACCGGAACGCAGGACGGCCTGAACGGGGAGCGGGGCGTTGCGAATGTTCTGGAGCAGGTAGATATAACGAGGGCAGCCTACAAGGCGCTTGGAGCGCCGGAGGCGCTCATTCATCACATCTTCGAGGGCGGCCATCGCTGGAACGGCGAGAAAGCCATCCCGTGGCTGAAGAGGTGGCTGGAAACGTAGCCGCACCCTTTACGGGTGCGCCCTCGCCTGCCTAAAGCCTGCGGCTACGCGCGACAGCGCGAAATGTTGCGTCCAACGCCGTGTCGGGCAGCCCTGGCGTGAAGATTTCGTCCGGCCCAAGGCCGGCTGGCGCGCGCTCGGGATTCGCCGCAATGCAGCGTCCGACCCTGTGTCGGACGCATGACGGCGCCGGCTGGCGACTGGCAGGTGTGACGGCGCGCTTGTGGAAAAACCCTACGCTGTGGGCGCCAAGGCGGAAAAAACGCGGGCTGGCGCGCTGACAGCTCTCCTCGCTCTCCTGGAGGGCATGAGGCCGCGCCACTGGGTGAAGAACGGGGTCGTCTTTGCCGGCCTCGTCTTCGCGCAAGAAATGCTGAATTTGCCCTCCGTTCTCATAAGCCTCGGCGCTTTCGCAATATTCTGCGCCCTATCGAGCAGCGTCTATCTGATAAACGACATCGCCGACCTGCGCAACGACGCCATGCATCCCACGAAGCGCAATCGCCCGCTCCCATCAGGGCGTCTTTCGGTCGGCGCGGCGGCGTGGTCGGCGGGCGCACTCGCGATCGTGGGCCTCGTGGCATCTGACTTCATAAACTTCCCATTCTTTCTCCTTGCGGCCGGATATTTCGCGCTCAACCTGGCCTATTCTTTCGCCCTGAAGAACATGCTCATTCTGGATGTCTTCTCTGTTGCTGCGGGCTTCGTCATTCGCGCTGCCGCAGGCGCCGAGGCGATAGGAGTCGAGATATCGCCCTGGCTTCTCGTGTGCAGCCTGCTCCTGGCCCTATTTCTGGCCCTGAGCAAGAGGCGACACGAGCTTGTGCTCCTGAGCGAAGCAGCCGAGAGTCACAGGAGCATTCTCGCCCAATACAGCCCGTATCTGCTCGACCAGATGATAGCAGTCGTCACCGCCTCGACCCTCGTTACTTACACGCTCTATACGATGTGGCCGGATACGGTTGAGAAGTTCGGAACGCGGGGAATGGTCTATACCGTGCCTTTCGTGATTTTCGGCATTTTCCGGTATCTTTACCTTGTGCACAGAAAGGAGCAGGGTGGCTCTCCCGAGAGGAGCCTCGTTCTCGACGCTCCAATGCTCATCAATGTGGTTCTGTGGTTGCTGGTTTCGGTAATCGTGCTTTATTCTGCGGGCGGAAGATAGGCGGTCCTCTCGCGGCCCGGCGTGGCGAGCGGGGAACAAGAATGTAGGGGAGCCCCGATGCGTCGGGGCTCCCGCGGGCGAAGCAGTCGCCGAGCCTACTTCGCCGAAGCAGCTTCGGCTGCGAAGGCTGAACGCGCCATAGCCGCTAAGGCGACGGCGCGCGCTTCGCCCCTACGACGCTCACGCGCCAACAACGCGACGCTGAAAGGGAAGCACAGGGAATGGCTCTACCGAAGACGAGACCCGGCGAGGCTCCTTCGCCAGAGGCCGCGAAGCCCAGGGTGGCCGTGATTCGGACCACGCCGGAAACCGTCCTGGAAGATTACCGCCGCCTCATGCATCTCGCAGGTTATCTCGATGTCATTTCGCCGGCCCGAGAGACCCTCATAAAGCTGAACCTGTCGTGGACTCTCTACTTTCCTGCCTGTTCGAGCCAGCCATGGCAGGTCGAGGGAGTTCTCCGCACTATGCTCTCCGACGGCTTCTCGCCTGACGCCTTGCTGGCAGTGGAGAACAGGACGGTGGTGACCGACCCATGGAAAGGGGCCGCAAATAACAAGTGGCTGCCGGTGCTTGACAACCTGGGGCTTCGCTATCAGCCCCTGACCGAGATCGAATGGGAGTTCCACGCGTTCTCTTCGCCGCTGCTTCGCCTGAATGAGCTTTTTCCCGAGGGAATAGAGATACCCAAGATTTATCCCGGCAAGCAGATTGTGCACCTGCCGACCGTGAAGACGCACGGCCATTCGATAACGACGGGCGCAGTGAAGAACGCCTTTGGAGGATTGCTGAAGGAAGTCCGCCACTACGCCCACAAATACATCCACGAGGTTCTCGTTGACCTTCTATACATGGAGCGCGAGCTTCACCCGGCGACTTTCGCCGTGATGGACGGAACTGTCGCGGGCGACGGCGCAGGCCCAAGGACAATGATACCGAGAGAAAAGAATGTGCTGATTGCCGGCGCCGATTCAGTGGCCGTGGACGCAGTCGCGGCGAAGCTCATGGGATTCGACCCCATGGAGATACCCTATCTTCGCATGGCCACAGAGCGGGGCCTTGGAATGGCCGACCTGAAAGAAATTGAACTTGTGGGCGATGAAGTCAGCTCCGAGAGCTGGGGATTCAAGACGAAGCGCAGCCTCGTGATATGGGGCGACCAGATGATAAGGAAAGGGCCGCTGCGGCCGCTCGAGCATATACTTCTTCACTCACCGCTCGTCGTGTGGGCGCCGTTCGCCTCGAATATCTATCACGATTGGCTGTGGTATCCAACCATAGGCCGGCGGCGCATAAAGAAATTCATGCGCACGGGGTGGGGGAGGCTTTTCGAGAAGTACGGGTAGTCAGCGGGTCCGGGGTCCCCGGGGTGCCGGAGTGTCACGTCGCGCGTTCTTGAAAAGAGCCCACGTTCGTCCGTAGAGACCTCCGGGCTCTTGCCCGCCGTCAATGAAACGGTAGCCCCGTCGCCTGAGAGCCGGCTTCCATTCGTGGTCAGCTATGGTGTAGCTTTGCTCCTCAGCGTATGCGCAGCAGGCCGCCTCCCTCTCCCCCTCCGCCTCGGCGCTCTCTGTATCAATCCCTCGTTTCTTCTGCTCTGCCTCGACGGTGAGCCAGGCGTCCTCCACGCAGGCTCCACCCCATCCCTCGTACTTGAGGATATAGCCGTTCCCCAGCTTCTCCTCCCCGGCTTCGTCTGAGATTTGCTCCAGCGTTTCCCACACTTGCGTCCAGATCTCGGGCGGGACTCTCTTCCCTTCACGATTCGCCCTTGCCATCCCTCGCATCCAAGCGCCGGTGAACCCTGCGGGTATTGACACGCGCGGCAGGCGATTGTACGCTACGCGGCACTAAGAGCCTATCCTAAAATTGTAGCCGCAGGCTTCATGCCTGCGCAGTCGGGCGCAACCGTGAAGGTTGCGGCTACGTCAGGGCGATTTTTCGGACAGGCTCTGAGCGCTCCGAGAAGATGGATCAGCCATGCCGCGTTCCGGCACGTCGAAGAATTCGCTGGCGCAGTATTTCACACCAGGGCCAGTAGCCCGTTTCATGTCGCATCTCTTGCGCGTCGGCGAGGGCCGCGTGATTGACCCCGCGTGCGGTGATGGAATCTTTCTCCGCGTGCTGGCGGACGAGCGGCCTGGCGTGCACATTCACGGG